>OHYU01000134.1_pt1 | contig 42228 bp, 42 predicted proteins | sample 1580331 | NCBI WGS metagenome assembly OHYU01 (sample SAMEA3882519, study PRJEB24775) | human gut metagenome | biome: human-associated habitat; feature: intestine environment; material: feces | place: Netherlands | collected 2009/2010
GACAACTAAAAAAGCACCTTGCTGGTGCTAGTTTCTTGCCTGCTAAACTCGTAAATTGATTGATACCCTAACGGGTATTTTTTGCTTTCCTTTTTGCTAACTTTTGGGGTAAGCAAACGGCAACTTATGGGGGTATGAATTACTAAAATAGCTCACAAAATCGCTTTGTTATCACTCTAATAAAACCTATGAAAAAGGTTTCGGTATTTATTTATAAAACTCTTTGAGATATAATTTTTGCAATTTCAGACACATTTGCACGACTTGAGAATTCTAATTTTACTTTTCCCAAACTCGAGAACCATAATTCCAATTCGCTGTCTAAGTCAAAAGTACCAGCTGTTTCAATAGAAAAAGTTTGAATTTTAGAATAAGGAAGAGATGTGAAATCTTTTTTCTTACCGGTAATACCTTGGACATTAATAGCGATAATACGATGAGTTGTAAATACGACTCCATCACGTATCCCTTTATATGTTCCTAAGATAGACTCGCCTTTTACAAGAATCGGTGAGATATTGTTAACGAAAGCATCATCATTTGTAGGTTTTAATTTAATAAAAGCAGCATTATTAAAATCAATCATTTTTATTTTTCCTTAAATATTCGGTGGGGTTATTATATTTTTTATTTTAAATTAGAATTAAATTTGACTTTAGAAGGATCCATAATTGAACGGTTTTCTCCGATTTCTACACCTGAAATATAATAATGAAATTGAGGATTATCTACTCCTTTGGAATGAGCTATTTTAACTAGGCTTTCGTTTAAAGTTTGAACTAGACTCTTTATTTCCATATTTGAATAAGATGCAAAAACAATATTCAAATTAACATTAGCAGCTGGGTAACTATAACCTCTGTCTATACTGTCAATGGCATTAGTACCCAAACTCGTATTTACAGTTTGGGCCGCAGAAGACAGGGCATCATAATAATCGTTCTCTTTTATGCTATCCTTTTGTTCTTTTGTTGTTCCACCACTTAATATTTTAGAAGTCTTAACTACTGGCATTAGAACTTTGTATCCATTTAAGTCTACATTCTTGATATTAACTACAAAGTCCACTTGTGTTCCATCAGTCCATCTTTCTGCATCATGTTCATCAGCATATAAAGACATACCAGCAATTGATGCTTGTTCTGGGGCTTTTACATACACTGTATAGTTTCCAGATGAATCAGTACTCCAATTATCTGAATGCATCATTTCTCCAACAAAATGATATTTTTCTCCAGATTTTAAAGTTCCATTATTTATTTTTTCAACAAGCTTATCTGGGGTTGTTTCAATAGGTTTTGAAGCAACTGAGGTTTCTTTTTTAGTAGTATCCTTTTTCTGTGAAGCCTGTTTTTCTTTTTTTGAACTACTAGAGGTAATGGATTGGCTAGTTTTTGTTACTTTGGGTGTTGTTTCTGATTTAGAATCTGTATTTGTTGTATCCGGAGTAACTATACAGCCAATAATCGAAATGAAAATCAGTGATGTAGCAAGTATGAAAGATGTTTTTGGTTTGAATTTTGTATACTGTCCTCTTATTTTAGATTTTACAACTGAATATAAAGCATAACCATACATTATCAAGCCTGAGATGAGGGTTATTGGCCACAATATAAATAGTAAGCTTATACATGTTATAAAAACTAGAATTTTAAACCATTTTGTGTTTTTCCATAAATCTTTTATTTTTTCCATAAAACATCTCCTTGCCCTTTTAACGTGGTTAGCGCACGTATTTTTACTTTAAAAATTATATCCAAGGGCAATATCTATTTCTTCTTGTGCGATACCTATGTTTTCGAATGTAGCTTCTATATTTAAAAATTCACATATTTTATGTGGAGACGCCCAAGTGCGGTCATACTGATTTTCTTCCACATATCTTGGTGCAATATTTCTAAACACATATCTATTGGCTAGAGCTTCGTTACGAGTATGAGCGATCGCTTTCAATCTGTTATTAACTATTGCCAGTGCTTTTCCAGACACAAGATGACCTATTTCGTGTAAAGCGATAAATTCTATACAATCGCAGTGAATTGCTAAGTTTAGTACTATTGTTCCATTCGGATATAATGAACATTTTGGAATATATGAGCCTTCCTCAGTATATCTTTTTCAATCCATATTACCTCAATCCCTGTATTTTTGATAATATCTGCAGCGGTCAGATACCTCATTTATCCACCAATTCTTTCAAAAGTTCATCGTATTGGTTCATTGCTTTTTCTAGTTCTTTATCAAAATTAAATTTTGGCTCAGCTTTGCGAATGATGACATTGTTTCCTAAAGTAACGAATTCGATTTCTTCTCTGATTTCTGCTCCAAAGGTCTCTTTAATTTGATGTGGAATTATAATAACCGTACTATTTCCTGTTTTTCTTAAGATAACATTCATGGCTCTACTCCTTTTGTATATACATTATAAAATGAACTTACAAAAAAGTAAAATATGACGTAAAGTCAAGTTTTTAGAGTAACAAACGTAGAATTTTAATCTATTTATTTTAAGCACTTACCTTTTCAAATTGATTAGGTGTAAGATACCCTAAACTTTGATGGATTCGTTTTGAATTATAAAAGGCTTCGATGTACCAGAAAATACTCTGATAGGCTTCTTCAAAGTTCTTATATTTAAATTGATACACCCACTCTCTTTTTAAATGTCCATGCCAAGATTCAAGACTAGCATTATGATAAAGGTATCCCCTTCGACTGAAAGAGTGAGTCATCCCATAATACTTAAGCAACTCTTCATACTCTAGACTCGTATACTGGCTTCCTTAGTCAGAATGAAGAATAACAGCTTCTGGATAGTCTTGTGATTTAATGGCCTTATTTAAAGTTCTTTGCACTAATTCTACAGTCATTCGCTTGCCCAAATCCCAAGCAATGACTTTTTTAGTATAACGATCCATAATGGTTGAGAGATAAGCCCATCCTTGTTGAGTAGGAATATAAGTAATGTCGGTTGACCAAACCTTATTTTTCTTTGTAGGTTCAGTCTGTATGAGATTTTTTCGATTGATGTGATCACTTAGTGAGTATCCAGGCTTAAATTTCTTAATGACTACAGACTTGAGTTGAAGTTGCTTCATTAGCTTCTGTACCAGTTTTAACCCGACTTTTTCCCCTTGTTTAAGTAGAAGATGATGAATTTTAGGAGCACCATAGATTCCTCGGTTAGCGTTGAAGAGTTGAGAAATTTTGAGTGACAGGTATTGTCTCCTTAATTGAGTTGTAGATGGATGTCGGTTAATCCGTTCATAATAACTTGATTCAGAAACATCAAGAAGTTGACAGCTTAGTCTGATATTGAGTGCTAAAGTTTGTATGGTTTGAGCCATATCCGCAGCACTCACTTCTTTTTCTCGGCGAATATGGTCAATACTTTTTTTAAGATGTCTCGTTCTTCCTTAACTTTAGCCAGTTGTCTTTTTAATTCTAGAAAATCAGCTTTAGAGACGGAGCTTTCATTAGATTTAGAGCAGAGGTCTATCCATTTATAAATTGTTGCAGGGGCCACGTCGTATTCTTTAGACAGCTGGGTGACGGATTGACCAGAATGATAGAAGGCGATAAGGGTTTCTTTAAATTCTTTTGAATAGCGTTTTTTCATGTTTTTGTCCTTTGTCTAAATTATACAATAGTGACTCTAAGATTTAAGGATAACATCAGGACAATGGTTTTATAAAAGGTGATACCGTCCAGATTGTCCGAAAGAATGGTAAAATCCATGACTATGTTTTAGACGGTGAACGAGTTGAGCCACACGAAACATTGAGTTTAGAAAAAGTATCGGATATAATAAAGGAGCTAGGCGAGGACAACTAAAAAAGCACCTTGCTGGTGCTAGTTTCTTGCCTGCTAAACTCGTAAAGTGATTGATACCCTAACGGGTATTTTTTGCTTTCCTTTTTGCTTACTTTCGAGGCAAGCAACCGGCAACTTATGGGGGTATGAATTACTAAAATAGCTCACAAAATCGCTTTGCTATCACTCTAATACAATCCTGTGGAAAAGGTCTAGGTATTCATTTGAGAAAAAGCTATAAATATGATAAACTAGAAGGCGGTTTTCTTTAGGGAAACCTTAGAAAAGTTGAGGTAAAGACATGATAAACATGATAATTTTAGTTGTCTTTGCACTCATTGGTTTAGTCGTTGGATATTTAGCAATTTCTATCAAACTTAGCAAAGCTAAGGAACAAGCAGAAACTATCTTGCTAAAGGCAGAACAAGACGCTGTGAATCTTCGTAGTCAGGCAGAACATGATGCAGATCATCTACGTGCAACTGCTGAACGCGAAAGTAAGGCTCAACGTAAAGAGTTCTTGTTAGAGGCAAAAGAGAAAGCTAGAAAATATCGAGAAGATATTGAAGAAGAATTCAAATCTGAACGTCAAGAGCTTAAACAAATGGAGAATCGTTTAACAGAACGTGCAACCAGCCTTGATCGTAAGGATGAAAATCTATCAAGTAAAGAACTCTCCCTCGAGAAAAAAGAGCAGAGTCTTGCTGACAAATCTAAACATCTTAATGAGCGTGAAGAGAATGTGACTCAGTTGGAGGCTGAGAAGCAAGCTGAACTTGAACGTATTGGTCAAATGACCATTGCAGAGGCGCGTGAGGTAATCTTAACAGAGACTGAAAATAATCTTACTCATGAGATTGCAACACGTATCAAAGATGCAGAAGCACAGATCAAAGATACTGTTGATAAGAAGGCCAAAAACTTGTTGGCGCAAGCTATGCAACGTTTGTCTGGGGATTATGTTACTGAACAAACCGTAACCACTGTTCACCTCCCAGATGATAATATGAAAGGTCGTATCATTGGCCGTGAGGGGCGTAACATTCGTACCCTTGAAAGCTTAACAGGTATTGATGTTATCATCGATGATACTCCAGAAGTGGTTGTTCTTTCTGGTTTTGATCCAATCCGTCGTGAGATTGCTCGCATGACTCTCGAAGCCTTGATTAAGGATGGACGTATCCATCCAGCTCGTATTGAGGAGTTGGTTGAGAAGAGTCGTAAGGAAATGGATAACCGTATCCGCGAATATGGTGAAGAGGCAGCTTACGAAATTGGGGCTATGAATCTCCACCCTGATCTAATCAAGATTATGGGACGATTGCAGTTCCGTACTTCATATGGTCAAAACGTACTTCGTCACTCAGTTGAAGTTGGTAAACTAGCAGGTATTATGGCCAGTGAATTGGGTGAGAATGTGGCTCTAGCTCGTCGTGCTGGTTTTCTTCATGATATGGGGAAAGCTATTGACAAAGAGGTCGAAGGTAGTCACGTTGAGATTGGTACTGAGTTTGCACGTAAGTATAAAGAGCATCCAGTCGTGGTTAATGCCATTGCCAGCCACCATGGAGATGTGGAACCTGAGAGTGTGATTGCAGTTATTGTAGCTGCAGCAGATGCTTTGAGTTCGGCTCGCCCAGGAGCTCGTAATGAATCCGTTGAGAATTATGTCAAACGCCTTCGTGATTTGGAAGAGATTGCATCAAGCTTTGACGGTGTTCAAACAAGCTTCGCCCTTCAAGCTGGTCGTGAAATTCGTATTATGGTTCATCCAAATAAAATCTCAGATGATGAAGTTACGATCTTGTCTCACAAGATACGTGAACAAATTGAGAAAAACTTGGATTACCCAGGAAATATTAAGGTTACAGTCATTCGTGAATTCCGTGCGGTTGACTATGCCAAATAAGAGGCTCTTTGTCAACTGTTGTGAGTAGCAAAGTTAAGCTCTAGCGAGAACAAATGATGTTCTCGCTTTTTTGCTGTTCAAAGCGATGTAAATACGTTTTTTAAAGTTGTTAGAGTTGTTTTAAATGAGTGATTGAGTTGAGGTAAATCTTCCTGAATTAATCCAAAAAATTGTCGTGTTTAAAAATCTTGTCTAAACACTCTTTAGGTGTTAAGGTTTCCCTGAAAGTCCTCGAATAAAAGGCGTCAGGTAATAGTTTTCGACTATCCTTTTGAATGAGTTTCCAGTAATATTTTAGAACACGATATTCAAGAGACTTCTTCTCAAATTATTTCATTATTTGAATGCGTGTCTGTTTTAGCGTTCTGTTCATATGTTGGACAATGTGAAAACGGTCAAGAACAATTTTAGCATTGGGAAAAATAGTTTTGATTAAAGGGATGTAATTACCAGACATATCCATAGTAACAATTTTCACCCCTTCTCGAGCTTCTTTAGAGTATTTGAAAAAGTGACTACGAATGGTTGTTTGTCGTCTGTTATCAAGAATAGTGATAATTTTCTTAGTCTCATAATCCTGAGCAATAAAGGCTAGCTTTCCCTTTTGATAAGAGAATTCATCCCAAGACAGTACTTCAGGTAAGGTAGAATGGTCATCCTTGAACTGAAATTGTTTAAGCTTACGATACACAGTTGAGGTCGAGATGGCAAGTTTTTCAGTGATGTGCGTCAAAGCTTCTCGATTAAGCAAGAGTTGAGCTGTTTTCTGCTTCACTAATTCAGAGATTTGACAGTTCTTCTGAACAAGGGAGGTCTCAGAAACCGTCACTTTATGGCAGTCTTTGCATTGAAATCTTCTCTTCTTCAAACGAATAAGACTAGGGAGTCCACCAATCTCAATAAAAGGAATCTTATAAGGCTTTTAAAAGTCGTATTTGATTTGTTTTCCTTGACAATGACAACACTTAGGAGGAGTGTAATCAAGTGTAGCTTGCACCTCAATATGTGTCTCGTGTTGAAAAACTTTAGTTAAAGTGATATTTTTGTCTTTAATTCCGATTAATTCTGTAGTATGATAGAGTTGTCTCATATGATTCTTTCTATTTATGGTTTCGTCGCTTTAAATTTTAAGTCAGATGGGACTTTTTGTATACTCAAAAGCTCCATAACTTCTTAGCAGGTTTTACCCACTACAGAAATTATAGAGCCAAATAAGATAAGAAAGCCGAAAGGCTTTTTTTATTTTGTAGTAAAAGTGAAAAAATTAGCCCTGTTAAAAATGTATGAACTTTCTTATCAAATTGCTTCATTTTGATAGGTTAGCGTTTTATAATGAAATATTTTGATTTTTTTTGAGGTTCTTTATTGACAGCTATTATAAATTTAGTATAATAGATTTTGTAAACGATTACAGAAGGAGAGATTATGCTAAAGTCTGAACGTAAGCAGATTATCTTGTCTCAGTTGAAACAAGATGGTTTTGTCACTTTGGAAAACCTGACAGTTTTATTAAGTGATACGTCTGAGTCGACAATTCGTCGTGACTTGGATGAGTTAGCGGCAGATGGCAAACTTAAACGTGTTCATGGTGGTGCTGAAAGTATTCATAGTCTAAAGGAAGAAATTGCCAATAGCCAAAAAGCTATCAGAAATGTTCAAGAAAAGGCTCAATTAGCTGGCTATGCTGCCGATTTGATTAAGGAAGGTGATGTCGTTTTTCTTGAGGCTAGTACAACGAATGAACTTTTGATTCCACATTTGAGCAATCGTCAGGTGACGGTTGTGACTAATTCTATCTATCATGCTGTTAAGCTGGTAGATCTCGGTATTAGTACTAGGATTATTGGTGGTAAGGTTAAACATTCAACAGATGCCTCTATTGGAAGTACAGCTCTGGAACAAATCAGACAACTGAATTTTGATTGTGCTTTCATTGGTGCTAATGGAGTTGATGCCAATTATTTCACAACGCCAGATATGGAAGAGGCAGTTATTAAACGAACAGTGATAGCTAATGCGCAAAAAGCCTATGTGCTAGCTGATGCCTCTAAACTTGGTCAGATTACCTATGCTAAGGTAGCCGAGGTTGAGAAAGTAACCATAATCACAAATGCTTCGGAAGAAGGGCTCCTTAAAGAATTAAAAGAGAAAACGAGGGTTATTGAAGTATGATTTATACTGTAACACTAAACCCATCAATCGACTTCATTGTTCGTATCGACAAGGTAGAGATTGGTGAAGTTAACCGTATGGAGAGTGATGATAAATTCGCTGGTGGTAAGGGTATTAATGTCAGCCGTATTCTACAACGTTTAGGAATTGACAATACTGCTACGGGCTTCATCGGTGGTTTTACAGGACGTTTTGTTACAGACAGTTTGGATGCTGAAGGTATTAAAACTAAGTTTGTAGCTGTCGACCAAGATACACGTATCAATGTTAAAATCAAGGCTGACCAAGAAACTGAAATTAACGGTACTGGACCTGTCATCAATGATTATCAGTTAGCTGAGCTTGAAGCTATCCTTTCAAGTGTAAGTGCTGACGATGTGGTTGTTTTTGCTGGATCTGCACCAAGCAATCTTGGAAACAAGGTCTATAACAAATTGATTCCACTGGTTCGTGAAACTGGGGCACAGGTGGTTTGTGACTTTGAAGGACAAACCTTGCTTGATTCATTGGTCTACCAACCGCTCTTGGTTAAGCCAAATAACCATGAACTTGAAGCCATTTTCAATGTTAAACTTAATGGTTTGGCTGATGTTGAAAAATATGCGCGTGAAATTCTTGCTAAGGGGGCGCAAAACGTTATTATTTCAATGGCAGGTGATGGAGCTCTGCTTGTCACACCAGAGGCTGCATACTTTGCCAAACCAATCAAGGGAAAAGTGAAGAACTCTGTTGGTGCAGGTGACTCAATGGTTGCTGGTTTCACTGGTGAATTTGTCAAATCAGGGGACCCAATTGAGGCTCTCAAGTGGGGGGTAGCATGTGGAACATCTACAGCTTTCTCAGATGATTTGGCGACAATTGAATTTATTAAAGAAACATATAATAAAGTAGAGGTAGAAAAACTATGAAAATTCAGGACTTACTGAACAAAAAAGTCATGTTGCTCGACCTTCAAGCAACTACAAAGGAAGCTGCTATTGATGAAATGATTAACAGCTTGGTTGATAATGGTGTCGTGACTGACTTTGATGTTTTCAAATCAGGCATTATGGCTCGTGAAGCACAAACATCAACTGGTTTGGGTGATGGAATTGCTATGCCACACAGTAAAAATGCTGCAGTAAAAGAAGCAACTGTACTTTTTGCTAAATCTAATAAAGGTGTGGATTACGAATCACTTGATGGTCAACCTACCGACCTCTTCTTTATGATTGCAGCTCCAGAGGGGGCAAATGACATTCACTTGGCTGCACTTGCTGAATTGTCAAAATACCTCATGCAAGATGGTTTTGCAGACCGCTTGCGTCAGGTAACATCTGCGGATGAAGTGATTGAAGCGTTTAATATTGGCGAAGAAGAAGCGCAAGCTGAGGAAGCTAAGAAAGCACAAGCTGTTAAAGAAGCAGCTTCAAGCGACAAACCACTTATTGTAGCAGTAACAGCTTGTACGACCGGTATTGCTCACACTTACATGGCTGAAGAATCATTGATTAAAACAGGTGAAAAAATGGGTGTCAATGTTCGTGTTGAAACTAACGGTGCCTCAGGCGTTGGAACACCATTGACCGCTGAAGAAATCAACAAGGCTGTTGGTGTTATCATTGCAGCGGACAAGGCAGTTGAAACAGCACGCTTTAATGGTAAGAAATTGATTTCTAAACCAGTTGCTGCAGCTATTCGTCAACCTCAAGAATTAATCCAAAACATCTTGGACGGTAAAGCTGAAGTTTTCCACGCTGAAAATGCCGGAGCTGCTCAAGAATCAACAGAGAAATTGAGCCTCGGTGGTGCCTTCTATAAACACTTAATGAGTGGGGTATCACAAATGCTTCCATTCGTTATCGGTGGTGGTATCATGATTGCGCTTGCCTTCTTGCTTGACCAAATCATGGGTGTTCCTAAAGATCAATTGTCACAACTTGGTTCTTACCACGAAATTGCTGCTCAATTCAAAGCAATTGGTGGCGCTGCCTTTGGCTTTATGCTTCCAGTGCTTGCAGGTTACATTGCTTACTCTATCGCTGAGAAACCAGGTTTGGTTTCAGGTTTCGTAGCTGGTGCTATCGCTTCAAGTGGTGCTGCCTTTGGTGGAGTTCCGTTTGCTGCAGGTGGTAAAGCAACCCTTTCACTTGCCGGTGTATCTTCAGGTTTCCTTGGAGCTCTTGTTGGTGGTTTCCTTGCAGGTGGTGTTATCCTTGTTCTTCGCAAACTCTTGGCAGGTATTCCACGTGCTCTGGAAGGAATCCGATCTATCTTGCTCTTACCACTTATTGGTGTATTTGCTACAGGTTTCTTGATGTTAGCAGTCAATATCCCAATGGCAGCAATTAATACTGGTCTTAATAACTTCTTGTCAAGCTTGTCAGGAAGCTCAGCAGTTCTCCTTGGTCTCCTTGTTGGAGGTATGATGGCAGTTGATATGGGTGGACCAGTCAACAAAGCAGCTTACGTCTTTGGTACAGGTACTCTCGCAGCAACAGTAACTTCAGGTGGTTCAGTTGTCATGGCAGCAGTTATGGCAGCTGGTATGGTTCCTCCATTGGCAGTCTTTGTAGCGACACTCTTGTTTAAAGATAAATTTACTGAAGAAGAACGCAACTCTGGTTTGACAAACATTGTTATGGGACTCTCATTCATCACTGAAGGTGCGATTCCATTTGGTGCAGCTGACCCAGCACGCGCTATCCCAAGCTTTATCGTCGGTTCAGCCCTTACAGGTGCTCTTGTAGGTATGGCAGGAATCAAATTGATGGCACCACACGGAGGTATCTTCGTTATTGCCCTCACATCAAATGCTCTTCTCTACCTTATCTTCATCTTGATTGGTGCTGTGGTATCAGGTATCCTCTTCGGATTCCTCCGCAAACCACTTGATAAATAAGATTTGACAGAACAATCTCGTTGTGACGGGATTGTTTTTTGTGTCGTAGCAGATTTTTGTCAGGGTACCTATTTTATGATAAAATTTAGGCAGAAATGGCTTATCTAGTAGCTAATACGCTGTATAAAGAAACATAAGAGGTAAAATATGGTGAAAGAATACGATTATATTGTCATTGGTGGTGGTTCTGGTGGTATTGCCAGTGCCAATCGTGCTGCTATGCATGGTGCTAAGGTTATTCTCTTTGAAGGGAAAGAGGTCGGTGGTACCTGTGTTAATGTAGGTTGTGTGCCTAAAAAGGTCATGTGGTATGGTGCTCAGGTTGCTGAAACCCTTCACCGTTATGCAGGCGAGTATGGTTTTGATGTGACGCTTAATAAATTTGATTTTGCAACGCTTAAGGCCAATCGTCAGGCTTATATCGACCGTATCCATGGTTCTTATGAGCGTGGTTTTGATAGCAATGGCGTTGAACGTGTATACGAGTATGCAAGATTTGTTGACCCTCATACGGTTGAAGTAGCGGGCGAGCTTTATACAGCACCACATATCCTAATTGCAACAGGTGGTCATCCCCTTTATCCAAATATTCCAGGCAGTGAATACGGAATTACCTCAGATGGTTTCTTTGAGCTAGATGAGGTGCCAAAACGTACAGCTGTTATTGGTGCTGGCTATATCGCAGTCGAAGTTGCCGGCGTTCTCAATGCTCTTGGCAGTGATACTCACCTATTTGTTCGTAAGGATCGCCCATTGCGTACCTTTGATAAAGACATTATCGATGTTTTAGTTGATGAGATGGCTAAGTCTGGCCCTACACTTCATATGCATGCTAATGCAACAGAGGTAGTGAAAAATGCAGACGATTCTCTGACTATTAGCTTTGACAATGAAGAAACTATTACAGTTGATTGCCTTATCTGGGCTGTCGGACGTGCAGCGAATACTTCTGGCTTTGGTCTTGAAAAGACAGGCGTTGAGTTGACTGAACGAGGTAACATTTATTCAGACGAGTTTGAAAACACATCTGTTCCTGGTATCTATGCTCTTGGAGATGTGACTGGTAAACTTGATTTGACTCCAGTTGCAGTGAAGGCTGGTCGACAATTGTCAGAGCGACTTTTCAATAATAAAGTTGATGCTAAGCTTGATTACACAGATGTAGCTACTGTGGTCTTTAGTCATCCGGCCATTGGTGCTATTGGGTTGACTGAGGAAAAGGCAATTGCTAAATATGGTGCAGAGAATATCAAGGTCTATAAATCTAGTTTCACTCCAATGTATACGGCTCTTGGGGATAATCGTCAGCTGTCAACCATGAAATTAGTAACGCTAGGTGAGGATGAAAAAATCATCGGTCTTCACGGTATTGGGTATGGTGTCGATGAGATGATTCAAGGATTCTCTGTGGCTATTAAGATGGGAGCAACTAAGGCTGATTTTGATAATACGGTTGCCATTCATCCAACCGGTTCAGAAGAGTTTGTAACAATGAGATAAATAGGTGAAGTCTGTCTACTTAAATGGATAGACTTTTTGTGGCTAAATGGTAACCTATATCTTTTGTGTCACTTTGGCTTGTCTTAACGAAAAAAGGCCTTTAGGCCTTTTTTTCGTTGATTAGGTAGTTCCTGACTTCTGAAATAAAGTAAAGGGATCCAGTGACGACAAATAAATTATCAGAATTTGCAGACTCAGATTGGGTTAACCAGTCTCTGTAGTCAGTTGAGCGTTCTAAGTGTTGAGGGTAATCATCCAAGGGCAGTGCCTCAAAGAAATTGAAGGAGGTTACTGTTATATGATAGTCTTTAAGCTCATCAAGTAAGTCAGTCAAAGGTTTTCGTCGAAGTCCTGCAAAGAGGATGTGAATTCGACGGTTGGCAAAGTTATCTTTTAATACCTGTTTTAGGCTGGCAATTCCTTGAGGATTATGGGCACCATCTAGGTAAATGTTGTTTCTAATCCACTCACTACGACCAGGCCAGTGTGTGTCACAAATACCATCTTGAATGCTTTGATTGGTAATCTTAGGAAATCTTTGAGTCAAGAGATGGGCAGCAGTGACAGCTAGGCCAGTATTATTTTCCTGATGTTTTCCTAGCATGGGGAGATTAAGATTTGGGCTCTCCCAATCACTATAAATAACTCGAAGAGTTTGATTGTCTGTGGAAAGAAGCTGGATTTCTCGATCAATGTTTGCTATAGGAGCCTGAAGTTCCTGGGATTTTTGTTTGAAGAGATGTGAAACTTCTTCAGAAACGCGACCGAGTAATATAGGAGTGTTTTCTCGCATGACGCCCGCTTTATGTCTAGCAATATCTATTAGGCTATCGCCCAAAGTTTCAGTGTGATCAAAGCTAATTGAAGTGCAGATGACAAGCTCCGGCGAAAGCACATTGGTTGAATCAAGCTGTCCCCCAATCCCTGCTTCAATGATAGCAATATCAACCTGTTTAAGGTCGAAGTAGAGAAACATGAGTAAGGTGACCAATTCGAATTCCGTTGGTCGACCTAAATCAGTGTTGTTTTCTAAATCATTGAGAAAAACTCGAGCTTTCTCAACAATGTTAATCAGATCCTTGTCCGGAATCTCTGTGCCGTTGATACTAATACGTTCGTTAAAGCGAGTAATATAAGGGGAGGTAAAGGTCCCGACCTGATAGCCTGATTTTGTTAGGATATTTTGTAGGTAGCTAGTCGTTGAGCCTTTACCATTGGTTCCGACAATATGGACTGTTGGATAGTGCATTTGAGGATTTCCAGCTTGTTTCAGGAGCCAGCGCATACGTTTAAGTTTGGGGCGACGTCCATTGCCTTTGAAGGAGTGGATGAAATTTAGAGTTTCTGTATAGTTCATAGGATTATAGAAAAAAGTCAGGGGTTTCCTAACCTTTTCTTTGTTTTAGTTGGAAACAGCGCCACCAGTTGTGGCGTCACCAGTTGTCGTATTGCCAGTTGTATTTCCACCAGTTGTATTGTCTGCAGTGGCTGCGGATGAAGAAGTAGTTGTATTTCCACCAGTTGTTTTGTCTGCAGTGGCTACGGATGAAGAAGTAGTTGTATTTCCACCAGTTGTTGTATCTGCTGATGAAGAATAGGTGTTATTACCAGCTTGGCTGCTTGTCTCTGTTTCTGAGTCAGTTGCATTGCCATGGCTAGATGAGGCGACATTTGATTCTTGGGTCTTATTGTTGCCTTCTTTAATGACCACAGTTGACTGATTGGATGATGAATCAGAAGTGTCCTTTTTTTTAGATGATGTGAAATTCATAATAGTGATGGAAGCGACAATGATTGACAAGATTGTCCCGATAACAGTGAGTACTTTTTGGAAGACAGTGAAGCCTTTTGTAACGTGTTTGGTCACCTTTGGTGCAGATTTTTTTTCTTCTTTTGATGAATGGTTACGACGTGAGTAATTTTCAGACATGATTCTCTCCTTAAAAATATTTCGTACTCTCTATTATATGATTTTCTCTCAAAAAATGCTAAAAAAATTATGCTATAATAGGGAGTAACTATTATTTGAGGAAAAAACATGATTTATTTTGATAATTCAGCCACAACCATGCCCTATCCAGAGGCACTTAGAACCTATCAGGAAGTGTCCACGAAAATTTTTGGGAATCCATCCAGTTTACACCAATTAGGAACATCTGCGACACGTATTTTGGAGGCTTCTCGTAAGCAAGTTGCGGACCTCATTGGAAAATCAGCCGATGAGATTTTCTTTACGTCTGGTGGAACCGAAGGAGACAATTGGGTTATCAAGGGTGTGGCCTTCGAAAAAGAGCCTTATGGCAAACATATCATCGTTTCCGATATTGAACACCCTGCGGTAAAAGAATCTGCTAAATGGCTTTCAGAGCATGGTTTTGAAGTGTCCTATATACCCGTTAATGCACAAGGTTTCGTAGATGTGGAAGCTCTTGCTGGACTATTACGCCCTGACACTATCTTGGTTTCGGTTATGGCCGTTAATAACGAAATCGGCTCAATCCAACCCATCCAAGAAATTTCAGCTCTTCTAGCTAATGAGCCTACCATATCTTTCCATGTGGATGCAGTTCAAGCTATTGGGAAGATTCCTGTATCAGCTTATTTAACAGACCGTGTTGACTTTGCAACTTTTTCTGGTCATAAGTTTCATGCCGTTCGAGGTGTCGGTTTTGTCTACAAGAAAGCTGGCAAAAAGATTACGCCGTTCTTAACAGGTGGTGGTCAAGAAAAAGACCTTCGTTCAACGACTGAAAATGTAGCAGGGATTGCGAGTATGGCTAAGGCCTTGCGCTTAGTCACTGATAAAGAGGAATTTTCTCTTCCCAAAATTGCTAAGATGAAAAAGATTATCTTTGATGAATTGGCTAAGTATGAGGACATTACTATTTTCTCAGGCGAGGGTGAAGACTTTGCTCCTAATATTTTGACCTTTGGAATTAAGGGAGTTCGTGGTGAGGTGGTTGTCCATGCTTTTGAAGAGCATCAAATCTATATTTCAACGACCTCGGCATGTTCATCCAAGGCAGGTAAGCCAGCGGGGACCCTCATTTCTATGGGTATTCCAACCAAGTTAGCCCAAACGGCTGTTCGTATTAGTCTTGATGATGATAATGATATGGGACAAGTAGAACAGTTTCTCACGATTTTCAAGCAGGTCTATGCTAAGACGCAAAAAGTAAGATAGCAAGATTTAATCGATAAAAAAAGAAAACTAAATTCAAGTATAAAAGGAAAAGGAATGGCATTAACGTATTCAGAAATTATGGTTCGCTACGGTGAATTGTCAACTAAGGGCAAAAACCGTATGCGTTTTATCAATAAACTTAGAAATAACATCAAAGATGTGTTATCTATCTATCCAGAAGTTAAAGTGACTTTTGATCGAGACCGTGGACACATCTATCTCAATGGCACAGACTACGAACCAGTCGCAGAGTCTTTGAAGCAGATTTTCGGGATTCAGGCCTTTAGCCCTGTTTACAAATTTGAAAAAGATGTCGAAGTATTGAAAAAAGCTGTTCAAGACATTATGACTGGCCTCTATCGTGACGGCCTTACCTTTAAGGTGACTGCCAAACGTAGTGATCACGACTTTGTTTTAGATAGTCGCGAGCTCAACCTTACTTTAGGAAATGCTGTAATTGATGCATTTCCTGACATTAAGGCACAGATGAAGGGGCCAGATGTTAATCTGAAGGTAGAAATTCGTTCTGAGGCTGCTTATATTTCTCATGAAGAAATTAAGGGAGCAGGTGGATTACCTGTAGGGACTGCTGGTAAAGGAATGCTCATGCTTTCAGGTGGGATTGATTCGCCTGTTGCAGGTTATTTAGCCCTTAAACGTGGTGTGGATATCGAGGCTGTTCACTTTGCAAGCCCACCTTATACAAGTCCAGGTGCACTTAAAAAGGCTCAAGATTTGACCCGTAAGTTGACCAAGTTTGGTGGTAATATTCAGTTCATAGAAGTACCATTTACTGAGATTCAAGAGGAAATCAAAGAAAAAGCACCAGAGGCTTATTTGATGACCCTGACACGTCGCTTTATGATGCGTATTACAGACCGAATTCGTGAAGAACGCTGTGGTCTCGTGATCATCAATGGTGAGAGTCTTGGACAGGTTGCCAGTCAGACTATGGAGTCTATGCAGGCTATCAATGCTGTAACCTGCACGCCCGTGATTCGCCCAGTTGTTACTATGGACAAGTTGGAAATCATTGATTTGGCACAAAAAATCGACACATTTGATATCTCCATCCAACCTTTTGAGGATTGCTGTACCATTTTTGCACCTGACCGTCCAAAAACTAATCCAAAAATCAAGAACGTTGAACGATATGAAGGTCGTATGGATGTTGAAGGCTTAGTTGAACGTGCGGTTGCAGGAATCATGGTGACTGAAATCACACCTATTGAAGAAGCGCAAGACGAAGTGGATACACTTATTGAAGACTTACTTTAGTCTAAGAGTATATAGAGACAGTTTGTTATCGCCCAGGTATCATTAGAGTTAGCTGTATCGAAAAAGAAATGTCGATGTTGAACTTTTACCTAGAAAGGAAACTGCATGACTGTTTATAACATCAATTTAGGAATCGGTTGGGCATCAAGTGGTGTTGAGTATGCCCAGGCCTACCGTTCTACAATTTTCAAAAACACAGGTATTAAGGCTAAGTTTGTCTTTATGGATATGTTCTTGCAGGACAATCTTTCTGATTTGGCCCGTAACATGGGATTTTCAGATGAAGATATCATCTGGCTTTACAGCTATTTTACAGACCTTAAGATTGCCCCAACGACCTATACTGTCAAGGATTTGGAAAAGGAAATTCCTTATGACATTACGCGTCGTGAGATTAATGGCAAAGTGGTTAAACTCTTTTGTACCAAGGAAGATATTTTTTACGCCGCTTATTTGCGTAAAGAGGGTGAAGATATTGTCCATCGTGTGGAAAAAGTATCGCGTGGTTGCCTAATTCGTAAAGACTTTTATTCATATACTAAGATGTTTACAGAGTACTACACACCGGTAGATAATAAGGCCCACCTCTATCAACGCCGTTTCTTCAATGAAGATGGCAGTATTGCTTACGATGAAATTGTTGATGGTAAGGATAGTGTCTTCCGTTTCCCAGATAAGATTTTGTCTTCCAAGCAGGAGTTTATTGCCTACTTTATGTCTCAACTAGGTCTAACCGATCAAGACATTGTCATTTTGGACCGTGCAACTGGTACAGGACAGGCTGTTTTCCGTAATACTAAACCAGCTAAGCTTGGAGTTGTTGTCCATGCAGAGCACTTTAGTGAAAATGCTGTGACAGACAAGACTATTCTTTGGAATAACTTCTATGAGTACCAATTCAGCAATGCAGATAAGGTTGATTTCTTCATCACAGCGACAGAGTGTCAACGTAGCATTATGCTAGATCAGTTCAACAAATATACACCATTTAAACCTCATATCGTAACGATTCCTGTGGGAAGTGTGGATAAACTGAGAGAGCCTGAAGGAGAGCGTAAACCATTCTCAATCATCACAGCTTCACGTTTGGCCAATGAAAAGCACGTGGATTGGCTGGTTAAGGCTGTTGTCAAGGCTAAAGAAAGTCTGCCACAAGTTAACTTTGATATCTTTGGTACAGGTGCTGAAGAAGCCAAGCTTAAGGCAATCATCGAGGAAAATCAAGCTCAGGATTACATCCATCTCAAGGGTCACCAGGATTTAATAGAAGTCTACAAGGATTACGAACTTTACCTATCAGGTTCTAAGAGTGAAGGTTTTGGCTTGACACTCCTAGAAGCTGTTGGTTCGGGCCTTGGTATGATTGGTTTTGATGTCCGTTATGGAAACCAAACGTTTATCAAGGATAATGAAAATGGTTACTTAATCCCTCGATTTGAAAAAGATGATGAGCCTGCTATTGTAGCAGCCTTGGCAGAGAAAATTGTAGCTTTCTTCAATCGTTCAGATTTAGATCATATTCATCAAGTCTCTTATGATATCGCTAAAGGCTTTTTGACAGAGGAAATCGAGCAGAAGTGGCTTAACTTAGTAAGGGAGATGACTGATCATGATTAATTTATTTGAAGACTATAGTCAAGGTAGTTGGGATCTCCATTACTCGCTGATTGTCGCTGGCTATGTGAATACAACAGTTTGTCTTTCAGATAATGGCTTTCTACCTAGCGATGTGACCTCACCTTACCTTTTTTTCACAGGCTTTGATAAGGTTCAGGGTTCTGCACTTTACTTTAATCAAGTACCCGTGCCTGATTATTGGGAAATTTTAGGAACAAATAGCAACGCGGAAATCTTCCGTTTTGATAAGAAACGTGGCCATATTCACTATGCGCATCCTGCTCATCAGCGTCTAGTTAAAGCTGTGGATTGGTATGATGAGTCGGGTCGCTTGCGCGTGACTGATCACTACAATAACAAGGGGTATCGTTTCTCACAAACAACTTACAATATTAAGCAAGAAGCGACCATTACTAGTTATTTCACTCCAGACAACAAGGAAGTTATCGTCGTTAACCATTTGACCAAAGACGTTATCTTGAATTGGAAAGATAAGGTCTACATTTTCAAAAATAAATCAGAGTTTATAGTCTTTTATCTTAAAGAAGCTGGTTATGATTTGCGGCGTATCCTTTATAACTCCTTATCAACACCTTTCTTGACAGCTATGAATCTTCCAAATACTGGTCAAGATGTCCTCTTCTGGCAAGAGCCTATCACTGACACTGTTCCTGGGAACATGCGTCTCCTTCTTGATAGCAATCACCGTCAAACTAAGATTGTTGTGCAAGAATACACAGCTTACACAAATCTTCTAAAACTGATTAGTTCCGAGCAGGCTTCTCGTGTGGCTTTCCTTGGCTTCATGTATCCATTTGCCCGTCAGAATAATTTCCAAAATCAAGCACTTATCTTGACTAACTCAGATCAGATTGAACACTTGGAAAGCATTGTTAGTGAAGTACCTACCATGCACTACCATATTGGGGCAATCACTGAAATGTCAAGCCGCCTGATGGATTTAGCTAAATATAGTAATGTTAGCCTTTATCCGAATATTACAACGGAGCAGGTTAAGCGTCTCTATCAACAGGCTGATTTCTATTTGGATATTAACCACCAAAATGAAATCCTGTCGGCGACACGTGCTGCCTTTGAAAATAACTTGCTTATCCTAGCTTTTACGAACACAAGCCATGGTCCAGATTATACTGCACCAAGCAATATTTTCTCACCTATGAATGCTGGGCAATTTAAACAAACACTTAAAGAAGCCTTGGGGAACCGTGACTTCCTTAGTCATTTGCTTGATCGTCAACGTGAGCATGCTCATGTGGCGACACCAGAAGATTATAAGAAGGTTATTGGTTAGGGAAATAACACTAGAGGTTCGTAACATTTGTCCTCTGACACCAACATTCAGGAAGGTCGCTTCACTTTATGAAGCGGCTTTTCCTGTGGAGGAGAGACTCCCACTCCGGCAATTGTCTTGGAATAGTTTGAAAAATGGGCAATCATTCTTGGTTTATTTTGATCAGGAAGTTTTTATTGGTTTTACCTATGCAATCTGTACTAATAACCTGGTCTACTTACTCTTTCTTGCGGTTGAGGAAAGTAAACAGTCGCAGGGTTACGGTAGTCAAATTTTAGCACAAGTAGGGAAGAAGCAGGAAGACGACCATGTGTGCTTACGATTGAGCCTATGGATGAAGAGGATGCTTCTAACCGTACTCAACGACTAAAACGTCTGGCTTTTTATGAAAATAATGGCTATCAGTCTTTGAACCATTTCTATTTTGAAGGAACGGAGCGGTATCAGATTTTAATAACTGATAGGAGTCTTTCTTTAGATAAGATTGAGCAAGATTTGGCTAAGACTTTCCTAGGTAAGCATGGTGTAAGAGTGGACTAGATGGCGTATTAGGTGATTAAACTTAAATTGGCAGAATAAGGGTAATCAAAAAAACTTTTTCTCTTGTCATTATCGGGGAAAAATGATAGAATTGTAACGTTGACTAAATGCACGTCCTGTGCAACCGCACGACTACTGTTTTTGTAAGTGGGTTCGTCCCCGCAGTACTAGGCGAGTCTTCACAGAGGGAAACCTCAGATATATTAAAAATTTTAATAGGAGGTGCATCATGAGCACATACGCAATCATCAAAACTGGTGGAAAACAAGTTAAAGTTGAAGTAGGTCAAGCAATCTACGTTGAAAAAATCAACGCTGAAGCTGGATCAGAAGTAACTTTTAACGAAGTTGTTCTTGTCGGTGGTGATAAAACTGTAGTAGGTACTCCAGTTGTTGAGGGAGCTACTGTTGTCGGAACTATCGAAAAACAAGGTAAACAAAAGAAAGTTGTCACTTTCAAATACAAACCTAAAAAAGGTAGCCACCGTAAACAAGGTCACCGTCAACCTTATACAAAAGTTGTTATCAACGCTATCAACGCGTAAGCTAACGACTAATCACTAAGAAAGGACACAAATCTTATGTTGAAAACTCTTGAAAACTTGCAACTTTTCGCCCACAAAAAAGGTGGGGGTTCTACTTCCAATGGTCGTGATTCACAAGCTAAACGTCTTGGAGCTAAAGCAGCTGATGGACAAACTGTATCAGGTGGATCAATCCTTTACCGTCAACGCGGTACACACATCTACCCAGGTGTAAACGTAGGCCGTGGTGGTGATGATACACTCTTCGCTAAAGTTGAAGGTGTTGTACGTTTCGAACGTAAAGGTCGCGACAAAAAACAAGTATCTGTATACCCAGTTGCTAAATAATTCAGCTAAAGTCTGCACTTTTGTGTAGGCTTTTCTTATTTATGAAAGGAAGATACCTATGCCTTTAAATCACTACCAACAAGAAGTAGGGCCAAGTCTAGCAGATACCAGTCCAGGTAAAATGCCAGATGTTGCTCTATTAGAAGGTCGTTATTGTAGCGTTGAACATTTGACAGTGGCAGAGCATTATGAGGACATTTTAGACTTTTACTTTACTAATCAGATTCTTTCGGATTGGACCTATATGTATGCAGACCCTTTTGAATCTGAAGAAGCTGTACGTCAGTGTTTGGAGGATTATGAGCAATCCCAGAATCCTTATTTCTTTGCCATCAGAGATAAGGCTTCAGGTAAGGTTCTAGGAACCTTTTCACTCATGGCTATTACACCCAAAAATCGCAGTGTTGAGATGGGGCGAGTGATTTTAGCACCTGCCTTACAAAAGACTCGAGCAGCTACAGAAGCTCAATACCTGCTTATGAAATATGTCTTTGAAGATCTTAACTATCGTCGTTATGAGTGGAAATGTGATAGTCTCAACCGCCCTTCTGCCAATGCAGCCATTCGTTTAGGGTTCACCTATGAGGGGCGTTTTCGTAACCATGCTATCTATAAGGGACGTAGCCGTGATACGGACTGGTTCTCGATTATTGACAGTGAGTGGCCAGTACTTAAGAAACGATTTGAGAATTGGTTGTCTCCTGAGAATTTTGATGAACAGGGACAACAGAAACGTTCTCTGAGGGACTGTTAGATATTAATATAAGGGCTCTTTTCTGGTGAAGGAGCTCTGTTTTAGTAGCTTGACGGTCAAGTCAAAGTTTTTAGTTTGCTAGTGCTTATTAGTACTGTCAAAATCAGTTTAAATACTCATTTTTCTGTCAATAATATTCCCATAATAAAACATATTTATGCTATAATAAAGAGTGATTTTATCAAGGAGAATAATAACTAATGGATTTAATTCACGAAAAAGTATTTGTTAACCGTTACCACTATGATGTTCGTAACCATGAGTGGGAAAAAGAGAATGGTGTTCCTAAAACAAATGTTGAAGTAACGTTTCAGTTGCACCATAAAGATAAAGAAGCTAACAATACGTCGGTTGTAGCTGTTTTGCAATTTATGATTGTTCGTGATGAGTTTGTTATCTCAGGGATTGTTTCTCAAATGAACCATATTCAAAACCGTATCGTCAATAACCCAAAAGATTTCTCACAAGAAGAAGCTGAGTATTTGGCAGCACCGCTATTGGATACACTTCAGCGTTTGACTTATGAAGTGACTGAAATCGCCTTGGATCGTCCAGGAATTAACTTGGAGTTCTAAGGTGTCTTTAGCAGTTATTACGGATTCATCGGTTAATCTACCTACTGAAATTCAGGGGCATGCTGATGTTTATATTTTAGATATTCCGGTTATCGTTGAGGAACAGCCTTTTGTTGAAGGAAAGAACTTGGATGTGAATCAGTTTTATGAGAAAATGGCAAACTCTGAGGAACTGCTCAAGACGTCACAACCTAATCTAGCCGACTTGGATAACCTTCTCATGGAGTTGGGGGAGCAAGGATATACCCATGTCATTGGGCTTTTCCTTTCTTCGGGGATTTCTGGTTTTTGGGCTAATAGTCAGTTTTTGATTGAAGATCATGCCAAGTTGAAGGTTGCTTTTCACGAGACTAAAATCACGGCAGCTCCTATGGGTGCTATGGTTAGAAACGTTTTGCATTGGTCAGAGCAAAGAATGTCATTCGAGAATATTTTGAAGAAGCTCGAGAAGCAAGTAGAAAACACGACGGCTTATATTCTTGTGGATGATCTTAATCACCTTGTTAAGGGTGGCCGCCTGTCGAATGGCTCAGCTATTTGGGGAATATCTTATCTATCAAACCCATTTTACATTTTAATGCTGAAGGCAAAATCGTTGTTTTTGAAAAGGTACGTACAGAGAAGAAAGCTAAGAAACGCTTGGTTGCCCTAGCCGAAGACAATCGTGAAATGGAGCTTAGCATCCTTCATACCAATGCTCCTGAAAAGGCTGAGGCTTTTAAAAGTCAGCTGGAAGCTCAAGGGATTACTGTTTCATCGGTGGAATCCTTATGTGTTGTGATTGCGACGCACTTGGTCGAGGGAGCGCTAGTGCTAGGTTTAACACCTAAATTTACCAAATAAGTACAATCCATCTGGAATCAGGCTTGCCTATGAGCGAGATCAATAGAGAGGAAAAATAATATGTCTATTAAAGTTATTGTTGCCGGATTTAAAGGAAGAATGGGTTCAACTGCGGTTGAAATGGTTAAGGGAGATGATGAATTGACCTTGGCTGCCTTGCTTGACCCGTTTGCGGCAGAAAAGGAAGTGGATGGTGTTCCTGTCTTCACGGATAAAGCTGATTTGGTTGGTTTCGATGCAGATGTTTGGGTAGATTTCACCATTCCTGCTGTTGCCTATGAAAATACCCATTTTGCCTTGGAAAATGGCTTTGCACCGGTTGTAGGAACAACAGGCTTTACTGAAGCACAAATTCAGAAATTGACAGATCTTTCTAAAGACAAGTCTATAGGTGGATTGATTGCTCCTAATTTTGCTATCGGTGCTATCCTTCTTATGAAGTTTGCAGCAGAAGCTAGTAAATATTTCCCAGATCTTGAAATCATTGAGCTTCACCACGATAAAAAGAAAGATGCGCCATCAGGTACAGCAGTGAAAACAGCTGAACTTATTCGTGAGGTTCGCGAGAGCAAACGTCAGGGAGCTGAGGATGAAATGGAAACACTTGCTGGAGCACGTGGTGCAGAGTTTGATGGTTTCCGTATTCACAGTGTTCGTTTGCCAGGTCTTGTGGCTCACCAAGAGGTTATCTTTGGTGCCCAAGGAGAAGGATTGACCTTGCGTCACGATTCTTATGACCGTATTTCTTTTATGAGCGGGGTCAATCTTGGTATTAAAGAAGTGGTTAAACGTGATCAGCTTGTTTATGGTTTGGAACATTTACTATGAAATTAAGTTATTTGCCTTCTGAATTTCAGAAGGCTTTACCAATATTAGAGAAAATTAAGGCTGCAGGGTTTGAGGCTTACTTTGTTGGTGGTTCAGTCCGCGATGCCCTTCTCAACCGTCCTATTCACGATGTTGACATTGCTTCGTCTTCTTATCCTGAGGAGACCAAACAGATTTTTGAGCGTACGGTAGATATCGGTATTGAGCATGGGACTGTTTTGGTTTTAGAAAATGGCGGTGAGTATGAGGTGACAACTTTCCGAACAGAAGATGTCTATGTGGATTACCGTCGTCCGTCTAGCGTGTCCTTTGTACGTTCATTGGAAGAGGATCTTAAGCGTCGTGATTTTACAGTCAATGCTTTTGCTCTTAATGAAAATGCTGAGGTTATTGATAAGTTCAATGGTCTTGCTGATTTGGACAACCGTGTCTTAAGGGCTGTTGGTAAGGCTGAGGAACGCTTTAACGAAGATGCCCTTCGCATCATGCGTGGGCTACGTTTTGCAGCGAGCTTAGACTTCGATATTGAAGAAAAGACTTTTGAGGCTATGACTAGTCATGCTTTTCTTTTGGAAAAGATTTCGATTGAGCGAAGTTTCATCGAGTTTGATAAGTTGCTCTTGGCACCACATTGGAAAAAAGGGGTTAAGGCTCTTCTAGCGACTAAGGCATATCAGTATCTGCCAGATTTTCAAGAGACAGCAGAGGAATGGCAGTCTTTTGTAGCAGATTATGCTGAAGACTTTAGATTTACGAGTTCTGAGCAGGCCTGGGCGGCAACTCTTCTGGCTCTCAAGCACGATAATCCACGCTCTTTTCTTAAAAAATGGAAGACATCTGTCAATTTTCAGAAGACCGTTCAGTCTTTGATTGAGATTTTTAGATTCCGAATGGAGAGGGAAGTGACCAAACAAGATGTTTATCATTATGGTAAGGACCTCTTAAAGGAAGCTGAAACCTTGAGACAGGCTCAGAGATTGGATGTGGATTATGAGCGTATTGCCGAGTTGGATGGTCAGTTGCTCATTCATGATAAGCACGAGATCGTTGTTAATGGTGGCAAGCTGATGAAGGAGCTGGGATTAAAACCTGGTCCAGATCTTGGTCGTACTCTCAGAGCTATCGAAAATGCTATCGTTGATGGTGAATTAGCTAATGATGAGGAATCCATCATGACCTTTGTTCAAGCTATCAAATAAGTCTAAAGACGTAATAAAAATGACACACCGCTACAGAACATGCGTAGGATCCGTAGCGGTGTTATTTGTAAAAAGGAAGTAAGATGTCAGATTTTATTGTTGAAAAATTGACCAAGTCCGTTGGGGACAAGACGGTTTTTAAAGAGATTTCATTTATTATCCATGATCTGGATCGTATTGGGATTATTGGTGTCAATGGGACTGGTAAGACAACCTTGTTAGATGTTGTATCAGAGCGTATTGGTTTTGATGGTGACGTGTCACCTTTTACCAAGGCTAATGGTTATAAGATTGCTTATTTAACTCAGGAGACTGAATTTGATGATGGCAAGACAGTGCTTGATACGGTCTTGTCATCAGACCTTCGTGAGATGGCCTTGATTCGTGAATATGAGACCCTCGTGGCGGATTATTTTGAGGATAATCAATCTCGTTTAGAGAAGGTTATGGCTGAGATGGATAGTCTTGATGCTTGGTCCATTGAGAGCGAGGTTAAGACGGTTTTATCTAAGCTAGGTTTGTCAGACCTCTCTCAAAAGGTTGAAGACCTCTCAGGTGGTCTCAGACGCCGTGTGCAGTTGGCTCAGGTTCTCTTGAATGATGCTGATCTTTTACTTTTGGACGAACCAACCAACCACTTGGATATTGATACCATTGCTTGGTTGACTAATTTTCTCAAGTCTTCCAAAAAAACGGTCCTCTTTATTACCCACGACCGTTATTTCTTGGATAGTGTGGCAACACGCATCTTTGAGCTAGATCAGGCAAATCTGATTGAGTACCAAGGGAATTATCAAGATTACGTGCGACTCAAGGCTGAACAAGATGAGCGTGATGCTGCAGCTCTTCATAAGAAAAAGCAGCTCTATAAGCAGGAGTTGGCATGGATGCGAACGCAACCACAGGCACGTGCGACTAAGCAACAGGCTCGCATCAATCGTTTTAAGGAGCTTAAGGGTGAGGTTCACCAAACGCTCAATAATGACGATTTTGAAATTAACTTTGAGACTAGCCGTATTGGTAAGAAGGTAGTTAACTTCGAACATGTCGATTTTGCTTATGAAGATGGTAAGCAAATTCTCAGTGACTTCAATCTTATCATGCAAAACCGTGACCGTATCGGTATTGTTGGGGATAACGGTGTCGGAAAATCAACCTTGCTCAATCTGATTAATGGTGACCTTGTTCCCACAGCTGGTGTCTTAGATATTGGTGAGACTGTACGTATTGGCTATTTCTCACAGCAAATTAAAGATATGGATGAGAACAAGCGTGTCATTAACTACTTACAAGAAGTCGCAGATGAAGTCAAAACAACTGTTGGGACCACCAGCATCACAGAGCTCTTAGAGCAATTCCTCTTTTCTCGTTCTACCCATGGAACACAGATTGCCAAGCTATCTGGTGGAGAAAAGAAACGTCTTTATCTACTCAAGATTCTGATTGAAAAGCCTAATGTTCTGCTTTTGGATGAGCCGACAAATGATTTGGATATTGCGACTTTGACTGTTTTGGAGAACTTCCTCAATGGTTTTGGTGGCCCTGTTGTAACCGTCAGTCACGACCGCTATTTTTTGGACAAGGTGGCTAACAAGATTCTAGCTTTTGAGGAGGGTGGGGTTCATGAGTTCTTTGGCAACTATACTGACTACCTTGATGAAAAAGCCTTCTTACAAGAGCAATCAGCCCTTCTAGAGAAAGAAAAAGAGCAAGCTAGCGTTAAGGTTGAGAAAGTCAAAGAAGATAAAAGACGCATGAGCTATTTTGAAAAACAAGAGTGGGCGACTATCGAGGATGAAATTACCGACCTCGAAGCTAAAATCGAAGAGATTGAAGCAGCCATGCTTGAAAATGCTAGTGATTATGGACAGCTAGCAAGTCTTCAACGTGATTTAGACACCACTAATGAAACCTTACTTGAAAAATACGAACGTTATGAGTATTTGAGTGGGCTAGAGGGATAAACTCTTTAACATTCAAAGCATGCTAAAAGCCCTGCATATGCAAGGCTTTTTTATATTATTACGTAGTGAAATAACTTTGTTCTACCATAAGCGGAATGAAAAGGAGAGGACAGATACACCCGCAAAGATAATTAAGGAGGCTGCAAAGCGACCAATAAGAAAGGCTGAGAAAAATGGTGCACAAAAGAGCAAGACTCCAAATACTAAACAAATCAAGGCGATTGACAAAGCAGGTTGCCCTGAAAAACCAAACTGACGTTGGTGATAAGCTTGGAAGCCTTGGGTAAAGGCTGAGACAAGGAGCCACCAAGCGATGATGGTCACAGCGACACCTGAGAGTACCCATGCCGATGCCGATAGCAAAATAATACCAAAAACAATCGAAATGACGCTTTGGAGTAATTGGAAGAAGGAACGGTTCTCGTTATCGCGTTTGAAATAAACCATGAGACTTGAACCCCCAGAAATGAGCATCATTAGAGCAAAAATCCAACCAACAATGGCAAGAAGGCTTGTAGGATTAGCGAAGAAAAAGACACCTAAAAGAATAATGAGAATCCCGCTAATTAATGTAAAACTTTTCATATGCTACCTCTTATTAATTTTTCTTAATACTACTACGTAAGGTAAAAATTGTCAAACAAAACCTACTTTAAATTGGTTGGGTCTGATAAGTGTAGGTAGCGGCTTTTTTAGTTCTGGTAGCTACTTGGCGTCCTGTTTTTTGGAAAAGATGTTTAAAGCGACGTAAGAAATTTGTGGAATCCATTTTAAGATATGTTTCATTAAAGGTCCCAAACAGCTGACGGTAGGCGGTCAAGGTATTTTCCTCTGGCATAATGTTGAGGATAGTTGGGCAGTATTCGAGTCTTCCCTTAATACGTTCCATAGCAATCAAAAGGATTTCCCAGTGGTCAAAGGCGAGGTCATCATGATACAGCGTCTTGTCACCATCAGTAAGCTGCAACTTGCCATTGACCATAGCGATATCTAACCAATGCGTAGACGCTGCATCATCGGCAGCCTTATCCATTTGAATATCATTAAAAGTCATGAAACAGAGGTAAGCTATTGTAATGGTCCACATACGAGGATCTCGATAAGGTGTTCCTACTGTAACGAGTTGCTCGATGTGATCAGTGTTCAGTTGAACTGATGTCTCCTCACGTACTTCACGACAGACAGCCGTATTGAGGTCTTCTTGCTCTTGAACGAAGCCACTACTAAGAGCATATTTTCCCATGTAGGGATGATTTTTTCGTTTGATAAGCAAGGTTTGGACTCTTCCTTCAAAATAGCGGAAGATGACTGAGTCTACAGTTACTGAGGGTTTGGCATACTTATCCAATTCTTCATTACTGTAGATTTTCAGGAAGTCTTTTTCGCTACCAGAATTTTCAAAGGTTTTAGACATATTTTTAGCCTCCTAGTCTATATTGTTAATTTTAAGTGAAAATGCTTTTGCTGAAGCAATCCATTAGATTTCGATATGCAGACGTTCTTTAATTGTCTTCTTGGCGTAATGGTAGTTGTCAGCAAAAAAACTGTCACTATCACAGTTTTCTCCTAAAATAACGATTTTATCCTTGAATGGTGATAGTAGGTCCAAGAGATGTTTGGTAAACCAATCCCGTGTTCGGTTATCAGCCATAGTCATGTCACGGGAACCATCATCTACATAGTTTGATTTTGGTAGTATCACAAAAATCAAATCCCACTTTTCACGAGCTTGGGTTACCTGATAGAGTCGATCTAATAGATCAAACTCTTCTTGTGAGATGTTTTCTTTCAAATAGTAGTCGATATATACCTTAGTGACCGTTGAGTTGGTGTCTGCAAAAATAAGCCATGAGTGTTGCCCGTTGTCAATAATTTCAGCTGTCTGGGCATATTGATCGGTTAAGAGGTGAATATAATCATTGGTATCCAACTCGTCATCTCGAACATTATACTTCTCTTGATATTCTCTGGCATATTCAAGTGAGCAAGGGGCGTTGTAAGTACGAGCTAAATCCTTAACAAGGGTTGTTTTTCCTCCACTGGCAGATCCGACAACTAGGACCTTACGAGTAAAGTGGCGACGGAAAGGTTTGGTGATAAATCGCCAATTTTCTATAGGATTATCGCGAATCTCAGTAGCAGAGATATTGATAACAGAACGCTCGATGAGTTCTACCTGAGCTTGAGGGTAGTAGCGATTGAGCTCGATCACGTACTCTGACTCTCCAACATAGAAGGTAATTTTTTCGGGACCATCCGTATTCTTAGTGATAAGGTCTTTGACGCAGTTAACCCATGGCACCCAACCTTCTGGATAGGGAGGCATATCGGCTTCGTCTAGTTTATCCACAACGATTAGTTCATCATCGTAGAAAACTTCACGGACATTACGAAAGCGTCGGTTGAGCGACAGGCCTGTGCGTGTCCCACGATCTTTTTGTGTGTTACTGCCACTTACGATGACAAGGACGTTGTCGTTAGAGCGTTTTTCCTTTGTGATGAGGTCGACATGTCCTACATGCATTGGTGCAAAGGTTCCAAAAACAATACCAATACTCTTTCCTGATAGATGTTTTCTTTTCATAGGGTTATCCTTTTTAAATATAGTAAATTTACTAAATTAATGGTGGTATAGTTTCGAGGTAATGTAAATAGATGAAATAGTAAAATAACTAAATTGTTTTTTCAAACAAATTCAGCTTCAAGTCTTTAAATAAGGAGAAAATTTTTGAAAGAATAACCCAAAAATAAAACGCTTAGATTATTGACGTGATAGGTTTTTACAAAAGAGAAAGAATTAGCTATGTCATAAATTCTAACATGCAAATCAAAAAAATGACAAAAAACACTTGACAATAAGATTCTGAAAATTTATACTATTCATGTGATTAAATTACTAAGGTAATTATTTGAAAGGAAACATTGATATGACAACAGGTAAAGAATACGTTGCTAGCGTTTTTGAAAAAGTGAAAGCTCAAAACAGCCACGAGGCTGAGTTCCTTCAAGCAGTTGAAGAAGTCTTCAATTCACTTGTCCCTGTCTTCGATAAATATCCTAAATATATCGAAGAAAACCTTTTGGAACGTTTGGTTGAACCAGAACGTATCGTTTCATTCCGTGTACCATGGGTTGATGATAAAGGTCAAGTACAGGTAAACCGTGGTTTCCGTGTACAATTCTCATCAGCTATTGGTCCTTATAAAGGTGGTCTTCGTTTCCACCCATCAGTAAACCAATCAATCATTAAATTCCTTGGTTTCGAACAAATCTTTAAAAACTCATTGACTGGTCAACCAATCGGTGGTGGTAAAGGTGGATCAAACTTCGATCCTAAAGGTAAATCAGACAACGAAATCATGCGTTTTTGCCAAAGCTTCATGACTGAGTTGAGCAAACACATCGGTGCAGATACAGACGTGCCTGCTGGTGATATCGGTGTTGGTGGACGCGAAATTGGTTACCTCTATGGTCAATACAAACGTATTCGTAACGAATACACAGGTGTTCTTACTGGTAAAGGTTTGAACTGGGGTGGATCACTTGCTCGTACAGAAGCAACTGGTTACGGTGCTGTTTACTTTGCAGAACAAATGCTTAATGCACGTGGTGAAAACTTTAACGGTAAAACAGCAGTTGTTTCAGGTGCAGGTAACGTTGCGATTTACGCTATTGAAAAATTGCAAAGTCTAGGTGCTAAAGCTGTGACATGTTCTGATTCATCTGGTTTTGTTTATGATCCAGATGGAATCGACGTTGATTTGTTGAAAGAAATCAAAGAAGTTAAACGTGAACGTATCGTGAAATATGCAGAAGCTCGTCCAAATGCAACTTTCACACCTGCTGGTGGTGAAAAGACAGTTTGGTCTATCAAAGCTGACTTGGCTTTCCCATGTGCAACACAAAACGAATTGGATGAAACAGATGCAGAAACACTTGTAGCAAATGGCGTTCTTGCTGTTTCAGAAGGTGCTAACATGCCTTCAACTTTGGGAGCTATTGATGTCTTCCTTAAAGCTGGTGTATCATTCGGTCCTGCCAAAGCTGCTAACGCTGGTGGTGTTGCTGTATCAGCTCTTGAAATGGCACAAAATAGCGGACGTACATCATGGACATTCGATGAAGTTGATGCTAAACTCTACGATATCATGAAGGGTATCTATGAAAATGCTGCAGCTGCTGCTAAAGAGTTTGGTCAAGAAGGTAACCTTGTTGTGGGTGCAAACATTGCTGGATTCCTTAAAGTTGCAGATGCAATGTCAGCTCAAGGTATTGTTTAATTAATAGGCCTGACCTGGTTAATAAGCCTCTCTATAAAATAAGAAAAGAAGCCTGCGGGTTTCTTTTTTTTAGCTGTTTTCCTAGAAGTCAGCTATTTTTGATATAATAAGTTGAGGAAATTATATATGTAATTGAAATCCCTTGGTTCAGAGATAAGGAATGGGGTAGCTATTTTTTCATGTCTTTGGATATGAAGCTGATAAATAAAGGACATATGATTTCATAGTTTAGATAAGAAATAATATGGGAGTAAATAGATGATAAAAACTATCGTAAAGGATGTCTTTTTTCTAGGACAAAAATCGACAGAAGCGACTAAAGAAGACCTCTATTTGGCAAAGGATTTACGTGATACGCTGGAGTTTCATAAGGATGCCTGTGTGGGTATGGCAGCCAATATGATCGGAGTCAAAAAGCGTGTTATTATCGTCAATATCGGTTTTGTCAATCTGGTTATGTTTAATCCTGTTTTGGTAAGCAAGTCTTCATCTTTTCAAACGGAGGAGTCTTGTTTGTCTTTAGAAGGAAGTCGCCCAACCAGACGTTATGAATCGATTGAGGTTGCTTATTTAGATGAACGATGGATGCCAAAACAGTTGAGTTTTTCTGGTATGCCATCCCAAATTATTCAGCATGAATTGGATCATTTGGAGGGTGTTATTATATAGCTAGCATGGTTTAGGAAGTGCTTAATATTAGATTTTGAAACATCGATTAGGATAGTTATGGGAGTGAGAGTAGGAACTAAAAATTTCTACCTCACTCTTTTTTAGTTCTCATAGGAACTTTTTTTCTTGACAATAGTTCTTATAAGAACTAAAGTAGTTCCCATGAGAATTATTTAAGGAGGAGCTTGCGATGCATGGAAAAGATCCTTTTAGTGACTTCAGAGAATTCATCAATACTATGGAGTCTCGCGTGCAAGAGTTAGGTAAAGCGTATGGCGTTGAGCATTTAGCTGGTCCACAAGGGTTTGCCGTTAGGTACTTGTTTGAGAACCAAGATAAAGAAATATTTATCAAAGATATTGAGAAAAAACTATCTATTTCCAAGTCAGTGGCTAGTAATTTGGTCAAACGTATGGAGAAAAATGGTTTTGTTGAATTGGTGACATCTGACAAGGACAAACGCTACAAGTATGTTCATCTGACAGACTTAGGCAAAAAGAAGGCTCAAGACGTCGGACATTTCCGAGAGGCTATCCATGGACAGTTATTAGATGGTATTTCGAAAGAAGATGCTGAAACAGCATTTCGAGTCTTTCACCAAATTCGTAAGAATTTAGAGAAAAATAAGGAGTAACTTATGTTTAAAATTTTTAAACGTTTGACGGCAAAAGAGTTAAGTATGATTGTCTTAGCTGTGATATTTGTTTGTTTGAACGTCTATCTAAACTTGAAAATTCCAGACTATATGTCTGACATTATAACCCTCTTATCAACCAAGGGGACTAAGGCATCGGATATTTTTGCTTGGAATACGGATGCCCCAGGGATGCGAATGCTTTTAATGTCTTTTGCGGGATTTATGGCCTCTGTAGTGGTTAGTTTTCTAGCTGCCAGAACAGCATCTAGTTTTACCACTCGTCTTCGTGATGATATCTTCCATCAGGTTTTAGATTTTTCGGATGCCGAGATTAAGAAATTCTCTATTCCTAGTCTTTTGACCCGTACGACAAACGATATTACACAATTACAGATGGCACTGACCATGGGGTTACAGGTTATTACACAGGGACCTATTATGGCAATCTGGGCTATTACAAAGATTGCTGATAAAAATGGGAATTGGCTTCTTGCCTTGCTTGTGGCTGTGGCAGTAATTGCCATTCTTATGCTCTTCCTCTTGATTATGGTCATGCCTAAGCAACGTTTGATTCAGACTCTGACAGATAAACTCAATAGTGTGACGCGTGAATCTCTTACTGGGATTCGTGTGGTGCGTGCCTATAACGCCGAGAGTTATCAAGAGGATAAGTTTGAAAAGGCCAATACTGATCTAACCCAAAACAATCTTTTCATCGGTCGTTCTTTTGCCTTGCTGACACCGGTAATGACTGCTGTATCTAGTGGTTTGACGCTAGCTATTTATTGGATTGGTGCGCATCTGATTGAAGATGTTAAGATTCCAACAGATCCAACTAAGATTGCTGGTGTCATGGAAGACAAGGTTCATCTCTTCTCAGACATGGTGGTTTACTCATCTTATGCCATGCAGGTTGTTATGGGATTCATGATGATGATGGTTGTCTTCTTCCTTCTTCCACGAGCAGTTGTAGCAGCTGGACGTATCAATGAAGTTTTAGATACTCAATCTTCAGTTTCTTACCCTGAATATAGTTCTGAAAAGCCTAAAGAAGTCGGAACTGTTGAATTTGAAGACGTTTCCTTCCGTTATTCTGAAACTTCAGAGCCTGTTTTGGAGCATGTTAGCTTCAAAGCTAAAAAAGGAGATACGGTTGCTCTTATTGGTTCGACTGGATCTGGTAAATCAACTCTTGTCAACCTTATCCCACGTTTTTACGATGCAACGCAAGGAACTATAAAGGTCGATGGTGTAGATGTGAGATATTACGATCACGAAACCTTGCACAATATTGTTGGTTATATCCCACAAAAGGCAGTACTTTTCTCAGGGGACATCACGTCAAATATGACGATGGGAACCAGCAATAACAGCCCTCTTGATGACGCTAAAATTTGGGAAGCTCTCGAATTGGCTCAAGGAAAAGACTTTGTTGAAAATAAAGAAGGTCAACTTAAGGCAGAAGTGGCTCAAGCTGGGTCTAACTTCTCAGGTGGTCAGAAACAACGTCTGGCTATTGCGCGTGCACTTGCCCGTAAGCCTGAAATCTTGATCTTTGACGATTCCTTCTCAGCTTTGGACTATAAGACCGATCGCAAGTTGCGTCAAGAATTGGCTGAAAAAACACAAGATATGACCAAGTTGATTGTTGCGCAACGCATCTCTACTATTATGGATGCTGACCAAATCTTAGTTCTTGATAAAGGTAAGGTCGTTGGTCAAGGAACCCACGAGGAACTCTTGGCTAATAATGAGGTTTACCAAGAAATTGCCTATTCACAATTGTCTAAGGAGGAGTTAGAAGATGGAAAATAAGCCAAAAACATCGTCCTATAAACGTTTAAAACCCTATATTAAAGGTTTCCAAGTTCCCTTTGTCCTTGCGATTGTTGGAGCCATTATTTCAGCAGTTATAACTGTTATTGGACCTGATAAATTAAAAGAAATCACCAATCTTATTACAGATGGGATTACGCCAACTAAGATGGGGGTTATTCCGGGCATCGATTTAGACAAGGTGGGCAGCATTGCTTTAACCTTGGCTGTTTTATATGCCATTTCAGCCATTGTTGGTTACTTACAAAGTTTTACCGTTGTAACAATTACGCAACGATTTTCACAACGTTTCCGTACAGCAATCCAAAAGAAAATCAACACCGTACCTCTTAATTATTTTGATAGTCATTCTCAAGGAGACATACTCTCTCGTGTGACTAATGACGTTGACCTTTTGGGACAATCGCTTAGTCAGGGTCTGGGTACTCTAATTACTTCAAGCATTCTCTTGGTAGCAGCCATTATTATGATGTTCTACTCAAATGTTACTATGGCTTTCACTGCGATTGGTTCTGTCTTGATAGGATTTGTTCTAGTAGCCTTTATCATGGGCTTCTCGCAACCACTTTTTAAACGCCAACAAGAAAATTTGGCTAACATTAATGGGTACATTGAAGAAATCTACACAGGTCAAGCAGTTGTAACGAGCTACAATGCATCTAAAGAAAGCAGTCAAGATTTCAAGGGGCTTAATGATAAGCTCTATAATTCAATGTGGCAATCTCAGTTTATTTCTGGTATTATGATGCCACTTATGATTTTCATCGGTAACTTTGGTTACGTCATGGTCTGCTTGGTAGGTGCTGTTAAGGTAATTGACGGAAGCCTGACCATCGGTGATGTGGTAGCCTTCATGACCTATGTTCGTATCTTTTCACAACCTCTTTCTCAAATTGCACAAGGGATTACACAACTCCAATCAGCAACTGCAGCTATTGGTAGTATCTTTGAATTTTTGGAAGAAAAAGATATGGACGACGAGTCAGTCAAGACAGCTGAGTTGACAGATACCAAGGGTCAAGTAGTCTTTGACCATGTTTCCTTTGGTTATACTCCTGAAAAGACTATCATTCATGATTTTTCAGCTCTTGCCAAGCCAGGGCAAAAGATTGCTATTGTTGGTCCGACGGGTGCTGGTAAGACAACCATTGTTAACCTGCTTATGAAATTCTATAATATCGATAAAGGCCGTATCACCATTGACGGTGTGGATACGAACGACATGAAGCGTGAGACCGTCCATGATCAATTTTCTATGGTACTTCAAGACACTTGGCTCTTTGAAGGAACGATTCGAGATAACTTGATTTACAACCAAGAAAATATCTCTGACGAGCAAGTTATTGCTACAGCCAAGGCCGTGGGTGTTCATCACTTCATCACCACACTTCCAAAAGGTTACGATACCTATTTGGATGATTCTGTTACTTTATCAGTTGGTCAGAAACAACTTTTGACCATTGCGCGTGCACTTCTTAAGGATGCCCCTCTTCTTATCTTGGACGAGGCAACATCATCAGTTGACACACGAACAGAAGAATTGATTCAGAAGGCTATGGACAAGCTTATGGAGGGTCGTACATCCTTTGTCATTGCCCACCGCTTATCAACCATTCGAAATGCGGACCTCATCCTTGTGATGAAAGATGGTAACATTATTGAACAGGGAAATCATGATGAGCTCATGGCAGCAAATGGATTCTATGCTGATCTTTATAATAGTCAGTTTACGGAAGAAGTGGCCTAGGATATTCTTATAAAATTATAAGATTTAACAAAATTCCATAAAACGTATGATTGTAAGTCATGCGTTTTGTGTTATACTGAGAAGAAACAGACAGATTATGAGATAAGATGCAATATTGCAAAGCAAGACAAGACGAAGTTTAAAAAGTGACATGAGTGTGCGCAGATGCTTTTGAAGATTATCCCTGCCTCTCGATGAATGCTAGTAATTTAAAGAATCCTGAACAGTATGATGAGTTTGTCTTAGCTTTGCAGAAAATATTGATCCGTTTTGCTATAAAAATGGACTCTTGTTTGGTGGCTGAAGAGGATGGTCACATTTTCAGCAGCTATTTACAGCATCAGACGGTATCTATGCTTAACAATCTTCAAAATGGGGCCGATCAAGCTTTTCCGTTTTATAAGCATTATTAGATTGTTCAAGTATTTTAACTTCGTTGAAGAGTCTGAAAGAAATCTAGAAGATTCTGCAGAGTACGACTGGTACCTGATGATGTTGTCAGTGACTCCGGATTATCAAAGATAAGGGATAGGGAGTCGCTTCTCGCTTGAACCCTTTGGTGGGAATCGTCAACACTGTGAGGTCTTTTCAGACGGAGCAGGAAATTACCAAGGTCCTCAACACACTCACAGAGAATAATGGAAGCTTCGGAAAAAACCACAAAAATTGATACCAATCAAGGAGATGAGATTCCTTCGAACAGTTTTTGATTTTTCAGCGTTATTTTATCGGGTGATATGGTTGTTAGTAAGGATACCAGTCCTATGTTCCTAATAAACGACGATGAAGTGGCTAGATATGCCCTGACAGTTAGACGTTTGACCAATAATATTGGAACGATTAGAGAAAAAATATCAATCTTAGCTGTCAAGTTAGTAAGGTCAGTGAAAATAAGGTTTTGGTAGTCTTTTTGGACACGACCTCTTATTATAATTCTTCCCAAGCCTTGTTCAATCTTTCTATTCTTTTATCACTGTTTGCTTTTATCTTTTTTGTCATCATTGTCAGTGCTTTGTCAGGAATCGTCATTCGCCCCTTCATTCGAAATTATGAAAAGCAGCGACGTTTTATCACCAATGCTGGTCATGCATTAAAGACACCGTTAGCTATTATTTCTGTTAATACGGAGCTACAGGAACTCATGACAGGGGAGAATGAATGGATCAAGTCAACTAATGACCAAGTGGCACGTTTGACTAATCTAATCAATTCTCTTGTGGCTTTATCTCGTCTGGAGGAGCAGCCGGACATTGTTCTTCAAGATGTGGATTTTTCCTATATTACAGAGGATGCAGCCGATGACTTTAAGGGACCTGTCGTCCGAGATGGCAAATCCTTCGTTATGGATATCACTCCAGATATCCATGTAAAATCCGAGGAAAAATCTCTCTTTGAACTGGTAACTCTCCTAGTGGATAATGCTAACAAGTATTGTGATCCAGAAGGAACGGTTACGGTAAGACTTCGTCAGTTTGGAAGAACGTGTAAAAGGGATCGTTTAGAAGTGTTAAATACCTATAAAGAAGGCAAGGAAGTTGATTATGGTAAGTTTTTGAGCGCTTTTATCGTATTGATGAGTCTCATAATAACAAAGAGCACAGTGGTTTCGGCATAGGTCTATCCATGGCGCAAAGCATGGTCAAATTATTTAAGGGGGCGAATCCTTGCCTCCTATAAAAATGACACCATCACCTTTACGGTCATCTTGTAAACATATTTTTTTAATATTTGACTAGGTGAAAATCCTAATTTATGATAAAATAGTAAGGATGAAGATTTAGTGTTTGCTTTGCAAAAAAGAAACCATTTTCTTATCCAAATCGTCAAAAGGAGAAGGTCAAATGAGTTCCTTTGCAACCTTTAAAATAATGGCAACTGATGGATTAGAAATGATAAATCTCAGCTAAGAATCAAATCAGAAATATAATAGTTAATAGGGAGAAATCATGGCAGAACCAAAATACAAACGTGTCCTCATTAAACTTTCAGGTGAAGCTCTAGCTGGTGAAAAAGGTGTTGGGATCGATCTTCCAACCGTCCAAGCTATAGCTAAAGAAATTGCTGAGGTAGCGGATTCAGGTATTCAAATTGCTCTAGTTATCGGTGGTGGTAACCTCTGGCGTGGAGAACCCGCAGCTGAAGCAGGAATGGATCGTGTTCAAGCTGACTATACTGGGATGCTTGGGACAACTATGAATGCTCTTGTTATGGCTGACAGTTTGAAACAATTGGGTGTCGATACACGTGTTCAAACAGCGATTGATATGAAATCTGTGGCTGAGCCTTATATTCGTGGCCGTGCCCTTCGTCACTTTGAAAAAGGGCGTATCGTTATTTTTGCAGCAGGGATTGGTTCACCATACTTTTCAACAGATACAACGGCAGCACTTCGTGCCGCTGAAATCGAATCCGATGCCATCCTTATGGCTAAAAATGGTGTCGATGGTGTCTACAATGATGACCCCCGTAAAAACGCTGATGCTGTCAAATTTGACAAATTGACACATGTAGAAGTTATCAAGCGTGGTTTGAAAATTATGGATGCCACAGCTTCTACCCTTTCAATGGATAATGACATTGATCTCGTTGTCTTTAATATGAACGAACCTGGAAATATCAAACGTGTTATTTTTGGTGAACAAATTGGGACAACTGTATCTAACAAAGCAGAATTACGTAAATAAGAAAGAGAGAACTCATGACAAACGCAATTATTGAAAAAGCAAAAGAACGTTTTGCCCACACACACGAGTCATTGGCCCGTGAATTCGGAGCTATCCGTGCAGGTCGTGCCAATGCATCACTTCTTGACCGCATCACTGTGGAATACTATGGTGCTCCAACACCGCTTAACCAATTGGCTTCAATCACTGTTCCTGAAGCACGTGTTCTTTTGATTTCACCATTTGATAAAGGATCAATCGCTGATATCGAACGTGCCATCAATGAATCTGACCTTGGTATCAACCCAGCTAACGATGGCTCTGTAATCCGCTTGGTTATCCCAGCACTTACAGAAGAAACTCGTAAAGAGTTAGCCAAAGAAGTGAAAAAAGTCGGTGAAAATGCTAAAATCGCTATCCGTAACATCCGTCGTGATGCTATGGATGAAGCTAAAAAGCAAGAAAAAGAAAAAGAAATTACAGAAGATCAATTGAAAACTTTGGAAAAAGATATCCAAAAAGCAACTGATGATGCTGTTAATAAGATTGACAGCATGATAGCAGAGAAGGAAAAAGAACTTCTTACTGTTTAATCAATAGAAAATAAGGAGAGTGGGACAGAAAGCAAAAGAGCATGGAATATGCTAGCTTTCTTGTCCGACTCTATTTTTAGAGGAAAAAAGATGAATACACTACTTGGAACCATCATTACTGCACTAGTAACTGATGAAAATGATCGCTTTTACTTTGTTCAAAAGGATGGTGTGACCTTTGCTTTGGCTAAAGATGAGGGAGAACACGCCATTGGTGACATGGTGAAAGGTTTCGCCTATACAGATAGTAAGCAAAAATTACGTTTGACTCAAAAGGAAATCAAGGCAACTCGAGAATCTTACGATTGGGGAGAGGTCACTGATGTCCGAAAAGATTTAGGTGTCTTTGTAGACGTGGGAATTCCAGATAAGGAAATCGTTGTCTCTCTTGATGTTTTACCTGAACTCAAAGAGCTCTGGCCCAAGAAGGGGGATAAACTCTATATAAAACTAGATGTGGATAAAAAAGATCGTATTTGGGGGCTTCCTGCTGAACCTGAGGTCTTTCAACGCATAGCTGGTCCTGCTTACGATAATATGCAAAATCAAAAATGGCCAGCCATTGCCTACCGTCTTAAACTGTCAGGAACCTTTGTCTATCTGCCAGAGAATAACATGCTTGGCTTCATCCATCCATCAGAACGTTATGCTGAGCCGCGCTTGGGTCAAGTCCTTGAAGCGCGTGTGATTGGATTTAGAGAGGCTGATCGCACCCTTAACCTTTCTCTTAAACCACGTTCTTTTGAAATGCTCGAGAATGATGCACAGATGATTTTGACCTATTTAGAGAGTAACGGTGGCTTTATGGCACTTAATGATAAATCGTCACCAGCAGATATCAAGGCGACCTTTGGTATTTCTAAGGGACAATTCAAAAAAGCCTTGGGTGGTCTGATGAAGGCTAAAAAAGTCAAACAAGATCAGTTTGGAACAGAATTAATCGGTTAGGAGAAGGTATGAGAAAATCCTTTTATACTTGGCTGATGGCTCAACGTAATCCAAAATCAAATGAACCGGTAGCTATTTTAGCCGATTTGGCTTTTGAAGATTCAACCTTTCCTAAGCATACCGATGATTTTGAAGAAGTTAGTCGTTACTTGGAAGATCATGCTAGTTTCTCTTTCAATCTAGGCCAATTTGACCAGATTTGGGAAGACTATCTAGCACATTGATAGGGATAGGGCTTTACCATAGGTGTAACTGTTTTTTACAATTTTTTATTAAGTGGTTAGCATTTGAATTGAAATAAATTGTTACATTTTTTTTACAAATATCTCAGATGTTTTTCAATAAATCAGGGTTGTTACAACTAGTTAGTAATTGCTTTAAAGAGCAGTAAGTCACAATTTTTTTGATGGAAAGTGTGGTATTATTGTAGATATTAAAATCGTTAAAGAAGGAATGAATTATACATGTTATCAAAATCTAAAACTACAAAGGCACTTCTTTACTCGACTGCAGCACTTTCGCTTTTTGCTGCTAGCCACGTACATGCCGATGAAACTTCTCACTGGACAGCACGTTCAGTAGATCAAATCAAGGCAGATATCTCTGTAAATGATAATCAACAAACTTACACTGTTCAATATGGTGATACTTTAGGTAGTATTGTTGAAGCGATGGGAATCGATATGAATGTTTTGGCTAATATCAAAGAAATTACAAACATTGACTTGATTTTCCCTGGAACAGTTTTGACAACAACATACAACGCCGATAATCAAGCAGTATCAGTTAAAGTTGAAACACCATCTTCAGAAACTTCTGACACACCTGTAGTAGCAGAATCTAACTTGACAACTAACGAAGTGACTGTAAATGGTCAATCTGTAGTAGCATCTGATTTGTCAGCTCCAGTTGAAACTGTTAGCTTGACAGCTACTCAAGCACCTGCTAAAGAAGAATCAACACAAGTTGTTTCAGAAGTAACAGAGGCTATCGCATCAGCATCAGATACTCCAGCTTACGCAGATACTGAACAACCAGTTGCAGACGCTATTGATCATGTTACTTCATCAGCTGAAGAAACACTTGCAGAAGAGGAAGCTCCAGCAACTGAAACATCTGCACAAGCTGAAACAACTGAAGTAGCAGCAACATCAGAAGCTGCATCAGAAGCTGCATCAGATGCGCCAGCAGAACAACTAGCAGCTGCATCAGAGGCACCAGAGAGCTCAGAAGTGCCAGCAGAACAACTAGCAGCTGCATCAGAGAGCTCAGAAGCGCCAGCAGAACAACCAGCAGCAACATCAGAAGCTGCATCAGAAGCTCCTGCTAGCGTAGTACCTGTCGCAACATCAGAAGCTGTATCAGAAGCACCAGCTGTATCAGAAGTGCCAGCAGAACAACCAGCAGCAACATCAGAAGCTGCACCAGCTACATCAGAAGCTCCAGCAGAACAACTAGCAGCGACATCAGAAGCTGCATCAACTCCTAATACATATCCAGTTGGACAATGTACTTGGGGTGCGAAATCATTGGCTCCATGGGCTGGTAATAATTGGGGTAATGCTAAAGACTGGATTGCTAGTGCGCAAGCAGCTGGTCACTCAGTAGGTACAAC
>OHYU01000137.1_pt1 | contig 42056 bp, 39 predicted proteins | sample 1580331 | NCBI WGS metagenome assembly OHYU01 (sample SAMEA3882519, study PRJEB24775) | human gut metagenome | biome: human-associated habitat; feature: intestine environment; material: feces | place: Netherlands | collected 2009/2010
AAAATGGCTTGTGAGCTAATATTGTAGTGAAATGTAAATTAGAGGAAGCAATCTTTGGGCGAGAACTCGGAGGTTGCTTCCTCTTTTATTGAGATAATTGCAGGCATTGGCAGTAGGACAGGGCTTCATCGCTTACAAAATAGGGGGATTATGTAAAAGTAAATTGGTTATAACAGATGCACAACTGCCTTGATTGTGGTAAAATATTGAAATAAAGTTTCACGCAAGAAGGTGATCACCATGAAACAACACAAGTTTTTAAAAATAACAATTTCACTCATTCTCCTCATTGCACTTATCACGGCTGCGAGCATCTTTTTGTCATACAATGTTTTGACGGTCAGGACATTTTCGTATGAGACGGACAAGGCTGTGGACCCGGTGCGGGCGGTAGTGATTTCGGATCTGCATGAGCACGAGTTTGGAAAGGATAATGTGAAGCTGGTGGAGAAGATTCGGGAGCAGGAGCCGGATATTATTTTGATGGTGGGGGATTTTGTGAATCAGGATTCGACGGAGTCGACGGTTGCGGTGAAGCTGGTGGAGCAACTTAGTAAGCTGGCGCCGGTGTGCTATTCACTTGGCAATCATGAGGAGTCTTATATGGCGAAGACGGACTGGAATTTTCCGGCAGAGATTGAGAAGGCGGGAGCACATTTTCTGGATAAGGAGTATGTAGATATGGATATTCGCGGGACGAAGCTGCGGATTGGGGGGATGTTTTCCTATGCATTTGGAGCGGATGGAAAGGATTCGGCGGCTGCGGCACCGGAGGATGTGAAGAATTTTCTGAAGGATTTTCAGGATACGGACCGTTTGAAGATCATGATGGCGCACAGGCCGGATTCCTTTATATTTGGAGATGCGGCGTCGGTGTGGGATGTGGATCTGGTTGTGAGCGGACATGACCACGGTGGACAGGTAGTCGTGCCATTTGCGGGGGGAGTGTTTGGCGGAGACCAGGGATATTTTCCAAAGTATGTGCATGGCATGTATGAGAAGGAGCGGCTGCATCTGTTCGTGTCGAGTGGGCTTGGAAGCGCCAACGAGCCGTTGCCGAGGGTGAATAATCTGCCGGAGGTGGCTGTGGTGGAGATTGAAAAATCAACTCAAACTTGATGATGCGAAGCAGACATGCTATATTATATAGGAAGAAAGACGAAATATCCTAGAAAGAATGAGGAGAAAAAATGAGAGTAGACGATGGATTTGTATTAAGAGAAATTGCAGGAGATTATGTGATTATCCCAACCGGTAAAACGGTGCTTGATTTTAACGGAATGATAACGGTCAATGAAGTGGGAGTTTCCATCTGGAAGATGCTGCAGGAGGAGACGACATTTGAAAATATTGTGAAGGGCATTTTGGATGAGTACGATGCCGATGAGGAGACCGTGAAGGCGGATGTGCAGGAATTCTTGGACCGCATTAAAGAGGCTGGGATATTGAAATAGAGGTGTATGAGAAAACGAGTCTCAATGTTTATTTTTTAAGATGGCTTCATATGTATAGTAGGAAAATTACCAAATCATATCAAATTTTTTAGATTATATATAAAAAAATCTACAAATTATACAAAATATAACATTTTTGGGATGATTTACCTATTGTATTTTCATCAAAAAAACTTTAGAATATTTTAGAATAAATCTATTGCTAAAACTATGTTTTCACGTAGCAGTAGAAATAACATATTAATCATACTCAATTTAAAGGGAAGGGAGAGTAAAGTATGAGAAAAAGATTTAAGAAACGGTTGCTCGGAATCATCCTTACCATCTTGATGGTAGTTAGCGTGATACCTGTGCAGCAAGTACAGCCCGTAAAAGCGGCAGCAGGAGATATGATTCCAGCGGGAACAACTATTTATTTACGCCCTAATGCTGCAACAACTTGGATTAGTGATGGAGCAGTTATGGCATTTAAGACTAGTGCGGACAATAAGCAATCGGAAATTGTTGTTATGACAAATATGGATGATGGTCTTACATGGTATGGAACGACAACTGCAGATGCGACCAATATTGATTTTCTTCGCTTAAATCCCAATGACACCAATACGGTATGGAATGAAGCGGGTACATGGCCGGGCTTAGAAAGTGGAAAAAACTTATATACGTTTGCATTACACACAGGAGTAACTCCAACAGGAATGTGGACTACATATTCAAACACAGGAAGTGAGACTACATCCTATTTTAATGTAAATGCTACATTAGTTGATTATTTCAATAATGGACGTGTGGAACAGCCAAAAAATACACTTTACAATGAGGGTAATTTGACAGGACCGACTAATGCTCCGTATTCGCAATTGAACCAATGGATTTCAAATTTACAGGGTTACGCGTTGAATGGAGTTGATAGCAAGGATAATGTTAATGCACCAGTGCCTCTTTACTTTGGTGATTTACTGCATGCAAATCAGGCAGGTGGTAACCTTACATGGTACTGGCAAGGCGCAAATGTTGCATTTGGTCCAAATAAAGAGACAGCTAGTAAGGACGTAGCGCAGGGTATAGTAGGAAAGAATTTAGATGATGGAAATCTGATTACTTCTTACACGAACGAAAATGGTGACCCGGTAAAGGTACCTTTCTTTAATGAAGATGCTTATCCTAATCAGAGCAAATATATGCGATTTTATAACAATTTACAGTTCCCATTTACAAAGACAACAAATGATAAGGGAGTATCTACATATTCGTTTGATTCAGCAAAAAATACTGTTTATTATGATTACGATAATAAGAAAATTGTAAGAAAAGATGATTTAAAGATTCATGATGCAAGTAAAGACAATAGTATAGGATATTTTCCATTCAATAGTACTGATCCTGATCAATCAGCAAAGGACAATTTGAACTATGGATTTGGTACACAGTTTACGATTCCATTTACTGTAACAGAAACTGGTAAAAATGTGGATGGTACATCTATGACATTCAAATTTACCGGTGATGATGATGTATGGGTATACATTGATGGTGCATTGGTATTAGATATGGGTGGTGCTCATTGTAAAGCTGAAGGAGAAATTAACTTTGCAACACAGATGGCTACCATTACAACAGGTACATCTGATGCAAAGCTGGGTAATCAACCTACAGCTGGCGGAAGAGTAGCAGCTAAAGATAATGGAAATCGCACAGTAGACTTCAAAAACATTACAGTAAAGAAATCAGATGGCAGTATCATTTCGTTAGCTGATTATATGAAAGAGTCTGGAAAAGTACACGAATTAAAGATGTACTATATGGAACGTGGTATGTGGGACTCCAATATGTCCATTTCATACAGTTTCGTCCCGTTGCCATCAGGTCTCACTCTTAGTAAGACACTTGACACAAAAGACGTAAATGCAGGATTAAAGAATGCAGTACAGGGTCTTGATAACTTTGATTTCAATATTCAGACAAAGAATCTGAGGAAAGGTGAAGCAAATTATAGTGATGTAGAGAATTTGGGATATACATTGTACGATTACGATGACCGTACATTTCCAGGACAAGAGGCTAAAGATAGTACGGCTACATTTAGCTCATCATATTTTGCAAGTGACTTTATTAATACTAAAGATAAAAATAACAGTAGTGCATTCTACGCAGGAACAGGATTCCAGATTACAGAATCTATTCCACAAGGTACAAAATTACAGTATGACACATCCAAGACGAGATGGGGAGTTTATGACAGTATTACATCAAGAGCAGCAATAGAAGGAGGAAAAGGTGCGGTTGCTACTTTTAATATGGGTGATGATACTTCGTCTGAGATGGATGTTGTGAACAGATATGTTAACTTTGTTAATACACCAAAGGTTGGTAGCTTATCAGTAGCAAAGAAATATGAAGGATATGCACCAGAAAATGAAACCTTTGGATTTACAGTATTGGTAGATTTGACAGGCCACGATTACTATGATTCATATAAACTGGAATATACTGGTACTCAAAATGGAACAACAGATGAGAATGGACACTTCACATTAAAAGCTGGTGAAACAATTACATTTGTAGGCATTCCAGCAGGTGCTACTTATAAGGTTGTTGAAGATAAACCAGATGCAGGCGATACATGGGAACAGGATACAGCAAAGTGTACGAAGCTGACAGGAACGATTGTAGCCAATACTACATCTGCAGCAGTTGTAACAAATAAGACAAAAACAACTCCAAAAAATTATGTAATCTATGCAGAAGCTGGAAAGACAGTTACTTATGCACCTGATGGTGTAACTATTACAGATCTGACTGCTCCAATTACAGGTGATAAAGATATCACAACTAATGTAAATAAAGATGGAAAGGGTGAATTTACACCAACATCTTCAAATAAAAAGTATGATGTAAATTACGAGGGAACCACTACTGATAAGGGTAATTTTGCAGGTAAAATTACTGTACTTACATATGAGGCAACTAATAAGGTTTATGTATTCGATTACGGTTTAGAGTCAAACATTGCAAAAACAAATGATAATAATGATGGCTTATTCCAGGACGGTACATTTTATAATGATATAGCCGAAAAGAATGGATATGCAACCACTGCAAAACTGAATAAGATTACTCATGAAGAAGATGATAATCAGCAGACAACGATAACGGCTGATCAGAATGTAATAATTGATAAGAATGGCTCAGCAACAGGTGCAGTAACATTCAAGCCAATTGCATTCATGGATAAGGTTGAGAATTACAATTATACAGCAGATATCACAAAAAATGGTGCAACACTTGATTCAAAGAACCCAGAAACTGGTACAACCGTACATGGTACAATCAAGACAATGCCAGCAAACGTTGTTTATTATGAAGATAACTTCAACAAAGATGGAAAAAACAACAGTGCAGTAAAGATTATTTACTCAGAAGGAACATCTAAAGATGGAACGGACGTGAAGCTTGAGCAGAGCAATGACCAGAAGGAACAGTATGGTCATGATAATGCATATGCAAAGAGCGACACATATGAGGGCGACACATACAGCAGCGGTTCATCTACAAAGATGGAAAAGAACGCAACAGCAACATTTACCTTCAAGGGAACTGGATTTGATATCATAAGCAGAACAAATACCAAAACAGGAACCATCGGGGTAAAGGTATATGAGGGAACAGACACAAGGGGAACACCTATAAGAAATATTCCTCTGATTACATATTACGATGACGGAGATTTATATCAGGTACCAGTTATTCATGAAACAGATTTTGACTATGGAACTTACACAGTTGTGGTAGAAGTTAAATCTTATAATCCAGAAGGAATCGTGTTCTATCTTGATGGAGTTCGTATCTATGGACCATTAGAAGACAAGGAAAACGCAGACGGCACATATGATTCAGATAATTATCTCGAATCAGAAGTTGACGCACACATATATGAAATACGACCAATGATCATCGGAAATACAGTAGACGGAAAAACTGCTAATCATGCAATGCTGATGAAGTACAAGGCGGGGGGAGAAGTAGATCTGTCTGCAGGAGGAAGTACAGTCGTTGAAACATTACACGGAGCTGTTCCGGACGATGCAACAAGAACAACAGATGATTTTGAAAAATACTGGAAGTGGGGACCAAACAATGAATTATATCTGGAACCAGGAAATGCAGTTGGATTCTTAATCCCGGCTGATAGCTATGACCTGACAGATGATCCATATGCAACATTCCAGATTGGGGCAAAGACAACATCCGAGAAGGCAGTAACACTGAAAACAATTCTTCCAGATGGAACAGATGCAAAAGATTCTCCAATTACAGTAAACTCTGCAACAGATATGTACTATAAGATCAATGTTACAGAAGATATGAAAATCACAGTTGATGATGGGACGGAATATTATCAGGTAATAATAGCAAACACAGATGGTGGAATGGTATCTCTTACAAATATTAAGAGTACCTGCAATCCAATTGATTTTGGTGTACCAGCTGCAGACACTACGGCGATGAGAATGATGGCAGCCAGCATGATATCCGCATTTTCAACGAAAGATGAAGTAGTAAGTGAAGCAGCATTTGCGACTGTAGTACGTTCAGGAAGAGATGCAACGCTTGCTGTAACATCAACAGTAGGAGTGGAGAAATTAAAGATTACGGATTCCAATGGTCAGGTAATGGATAATTCTACATTGAATATCAGTTATACTGATAAGGTTTTAAATGGAAACAAGCTGCGTACATGGAGAGTAAAATTCAAACCGAACCTGAAACGTGGAAAATATAAGTACACAGTAGAAGGAATCACAGCTGAAAACAAGGCAACAGTTAGAATTGGAACTCCAACATTAACTGTAAGGTAAAGGAGAGCGATGATTATGAAAAAGAAATATAGCAAACCCTGTATTGCAGTAGAAAACTTTGTGTTACAGGAATTTATAGCTGGAAGTTGTTCAGTTAAAATGAATTATGCAAATGATACATGTGTAACTGAAGATAAACTGACTAGTAGTGGAATTAATCCTGATCTGGCAAAACAGATTAAGGGTATAATTGGAGAATATAAATATTTCCAATCTACACCCACATGTGATAATGAATACAAAGGTACAGATCCCACCGATGGTGTGTGCTATTTTACAGCGACAAATGCAATATTTGCGTCATAAGAACTATATACAAGAAAAGAACTGTCATTAGACAGTTCTTTTCTTGTGCAATTCAACGGTTAGAATTGGAACTCCAACATTAACTGTAAGGTAAAAATTAAATAGAATCGATAAGACCGCATACAGTATTGCGGTCTTTATCGCTATAAAGGAAAAATATGAATGAAATAACTATTCAAATCGCAAATATAAATTTTTGCATAGAATGTAAAGATGAATTTGAAATTGTGGATTACTTTAAAATATTCCAAAATACAAATAAAGAAAAAAATACATGTAATGTACATTATAATGTAAAAAAAATAGAACAATCAATTTTTTTGGAAAATGAACCGGTTTATCAAAATGAACGCATGACCGTATATCGCATTGGTTCAGTTGAATATCGGCAATTTCCGTGGTGGAATGACGAGGCAAATTATCCAATGACATTAAAGCATGATATCAATCAGCCAGATGAATATGAGTTTTTGTTAACTGCACCACAGATGGAAATGTTCAAAAATAAATTGCATTTTGGAACGTATCTGGCGTTGGAAAGGGTAATGCTTGATTATGATTGCTTTCAATTACATGCGTCAGTGATTCGTGTGAATGGGCATGGAATCTTATTTTCTGCTCCATCGGGTACAGGAAAATCAACACAAGCGGACTTGTGGGAAAAATATGAAAATGCAGAGATTATAAATGGAGATCGTGGAATGATTCGTAAGCAAGAGGATGGTACATTTCAGGTTTATGGATCGCCATTTGCAGGTTCTTCACAAATCATGACAACGATGTCTGCACCGGTAAAAGCGGTTGTGGTATTATCACAAGCACCGCATAATAAGGTTTGTAGACTCGGTGTATTGAAGGCATTTACAAAGATATATAGAGAAACAACGATAAATGCATGGGATCCAGAATTTGTAATGAAAATGACAGAGTTATTGAACCAATTTGTAAAAAGAATACCTGTTTATCATTTGGAATGTCGGCCGGATCAGGATGCAGTAGAGGTACTCAAAAAGGAAATTTTCTGTGGTAATTAGATAAAAGTTTGTAAATTAAGCGAAGATACGTTATACTAAGACTGCATATATACAAATTTCACAATATAAAGTTAGGAGAATACAATGGTGAAATTACAGAATTCAGAAAATAAGAAAAAAACAAAGAAAGTTGTTTTGTTTATAGGCGTTATTGTAATTGTGGTTGTTGGAATATTACTGGCCCTCAAGCTTACAAAGAATGATTCGAAAGAAAAGTCTGCCACAGAGGCAGATGCATATGAAATTGTTAAACCTGGAAAGGATACACTGGATGTTAGTAAGATTCAGGGATATTCAGCCAAAGTAGGTGTAGAAGACAAGACGGAAAAAGCAGAGCAAATCGTTCTTTCCGATTCGAACCTCACGGTTGAGTCCATCGGTGTTTATTCCGGTTCTTTTATAGAAGATGGAAGTGACGAGGCGACAAAGAACGTAACAGCGATGCTGATTACGAACAATTCTGACCAGATGCTTCAGGTTGCGCTGATTGATTTTCAGGTAAATAGCAATGAGACGGCGAGTTTTAAGGTGACGAATCTTCCGGCGGGAACTTCTACGCTGGTACTTGAGAGCAATAAGCGGGAGTTTTCAGATAATGATACTTATACATATGGCAATGCGGCTACGGGATATATGGATCAGCCGACGCTCGAAGAGGATAAAGTAGAGTTAAAGACAGAGAATGGAAAGATTACGCTGAAGAATAAGACGGATAAAGAGCTTAAGACCGTTTATGTATATTATAAGTATATGCAGATTGGCGGCGCTTATTTTGGCGGAATTACTTACCGTACACCATTTGAAAATGTGGGCGCAGGCAAGGAAGCAGAGGCAGTTGCGGCACATTTTAATCCGGACAGCAGTCAGATTATGGGAGTACAGATACTTGATAATTAAAAGAGATTGGGGAATAAGTTCATGAAGAAACAACAAGCACCAGTGCAGGCGCAGCTTAGAAAATATCTGTATCAGAAGGCGGCACACAATAAAGTGCCGCTTTCCGGTACATTTGAACTGACACCGAGATGCAATATGAATTGCAGGATGTGTTACATTCGAATGAGTGAAGCAGAGATGAGGGCGAGGGGAAGAGAGTATACAGCAGAAGAATGGATTGAGATGGGAAAAGCATGTGCAAAAGAGGGAATGCTCTTCTTGCTGCTGACTGGCGGGGAACCATTTCTTAGAAAAGATTTTAGACAGATTTATACGGAGTTAAAGAAGCTGGGGCTACTGATCTCGATTAATACGAATGCGACATTGATTGATGAGGAGACCGTGGAGTGGTTAAAGAAGGATCCGCCGATGAAGGTGAATGTGACACTTTATGGTGGTGGAAATGAGACTTATAAAAAGCTGTGTGGACATCCGACCGGATATGATGCAGCTACGAAGGCGATTGATCTGATGCACGATGCGGGCATTTTTTTGAATATCAATGCGAGCTTTACGAAGTACAATCTGGATGATATGGAGGATATCTTTGCATTTGGTAAGAGAAGAGAGATTCAGGTGAATGCGGCGACTTATATGTTCCCGCCGGTACGTAGTGCGAAGAACGGCGTGACGGATGATGCAGTGCGTTTTACAGCAGAAGAGGCTGGAAAGGCGAGGGCGAAGGCGGATAAGTACCGCCTGTCTAAGGAGGAGTTTGCGATTCGATTGAAGGCACTCCATGAAGGAAGAGATGACTTTATGGGCGGTGAGGAAGAGTGTGAGCGTACTCCGGATGAGAAGATGGGATGTATGGCGGGACGGTCGTCGTTCTGGATGACATGGGACGGACGAATGACGCCTTGTGGCATGATGAATGAGCCGGTAGCCAGACCATTTGAGATTGGTTTTTCGGATGCATGGAAGTCGATCTACCAGGCGACGGATGAGATTTTGCTGCCATCGGAATGCAAGAACTGCAAGAAGCGTTTTGCGTGTATGATGTGCGGGGCACTTACGATTGCGGAAGGTGGCGGATGCAGTTATAAGAAGCCGGAGTATTTGTGCCGGCAGACAGAGGTGTTCCTAGAAGAGATGGAGAAAGAATACCAGAAACGGGAAACAGGGGTATGATGACGAATACACAAAAAGAGCTGTTACAGGCACTTCGGTGCTTTATGCAGGGGGATGAGGAATACCATCTTCCGGAAAGGTTTTCACAGCTAAAGGAGCTGTGTGACCTTGCTGCGATGCATAAGATTTTAGCAATTATATATGAGATGATCCGGAGGGATGCGGTGCTTCTTTTAGAGGAGAATGCGCCACTTGCTGCGAGGTGGAAGAAGAGTGCGATTGCGGAAGTGATGCTGCAGGTGCAAAGGACGGCTGGTTTTCTGGAGCTGTATCAGAAGCTTCAGAAGGAAGGGGTATATCCGCTGGTTGTGAAGGGGCTGATTTGCCGGTCTTTTTATGAAAAGCCGGACTTTCGGATATCAGCGGATGAAGATCTGCTGCTTAGGAAGGAAGAGTTTGAGACCTTTGACCGCATTTTGTTAGAGGAAGGATATAAGAGGCAGGAGCTGGATCCTAAGGATCTGCCGTATGAGATTCCATATCGGAATCCGATAAATCAGGTATACATAGAGCTTCACTTTTCGTTGTTTGCAGAAGGCGAGGGTGCATATGGTCATCTGAATCAGGAATTTGCAGGGGCGTTTGACCGATGCATTTGTGAGCAGATTGAGGGAGTGGATATTAAGACACTTTCGCCGACGGACCATATGTTTTATCTGATCTGTCATAGTTTTAAGCATTTTTTACATAGTGGATTTGGGATCAGACAGGTCTGTGATATGGTGATGATGGCAAAGCATTACACGACGCGGATTGACTGGAGAGAGATTCAGGATAAGCTTGCACAGCTTCGAATGGATACATTTTTCAGTGCTCTGGCAAAGATTGGCAGAGAGTATCTGGGATGCTCCTGGGAGAAAACCGGATATGTGGATGATACGCAGGAACGTGTGGACTGTATGCCGCTTCTTGTGGATCTGCTGGAAGGCGGTGTGTATGGCGGGAGCACGATGGAGAGAAGGCACAGCGCGAATATGACGCTGGAAGCCGCTAGGAGAGGCAAAAAGGCGACGGCGTCGTCGGTTTTGTCATCGTTGTTTCCGGGTGTTTCTTATATGAAGGGGCATTATGTGTGGCTCTGTAAGTATCCGTGGCTGCTTCCGGCAGCATGGGTGATGCGGCTGTTTGGATATGCGGCAGACAGGAAGCATACAGAGGATCAGAGTAGTTTAGAGATTGGAAAGAAACGTGTGGAACTTCTTCGGAAGTATCATGTGATAGATTAGGGGACAGATATATGAAGGTGATAGATACAAGAGAATATGTGTCGGTTCTGAAGCAATTGACGGATGATGGACGGGAAGTCAGCATGCGGATTGCGGGAAATAGTATGGCGCCATTTCTGATTCATGAGCGTGATACGATCTTCTTTCGGAAGCCGGAGGCAAAACTGAAGAAGGGCGATATGGTGTTCTTTAAAAGAAGAAACGGACAGTATATCATGCACAGGATTCACCATGTGAAGCCGGATGGGTATTATATCGTGGGTGATGCGCAGTGTATGATTGAGGGACCGGTCGCAGGGGAACAGATATTTGCGGTTGTGACGAAAGTCATAAGAAAGGGAAAGACGATACAGCCGGGGGACTTCTGGTGGGAGTTCTTTCGTCATGTGTGGCTGCATATGATTCCACTTCGAAGACCGGTGATGGCTCTTTATACGAAGCTTCTTTTTAGAGGAGGCAGATCATGAGAGAGAAGAAGACACATTTTGAATCGGTCAGAATATTAAAGAAACGATGGAAAGATGGTACATTTTCGGAGATTTTAGAGGACTGGAGATGGATTCTTGGGTATAGCGCAAGGTATAAGGGAGCGATTCTGTTTTATGTTGTGCTGGGAATCTTAAGTACGTCGTTTGGACTTGCGAGCAGTGTGGCGAGTAAGTATCTGATCGATATCATTACGGGTTATCAGACGAGTAAGCTTGCAGTGCTGTTTCTTGTGATGGTTGGCGGACAGGTGTTCAGTCTGTTGTTTGAGAGCCTGATCAACCGGGTTTCCACGAAGCTTAGTATTGATATTAACAATGATATTCAGGCGGATATTTTTGATAAGATTATTGATGCGGACTGGATGGAGATCAGTAAGTATAGCAATGGAGACATTCTGAATCGTTTTAATGGCGATATTCGTACGATCAGCAGCAATGCCATCAGCTGGCTTCCGACTATTATCATCGCACTTTATAAGCTGGTGGCGACATTTATGGTCATCCTGCATTATGACTGGGTGATGGCTCTGATTGCGCTTGGCAGTGCGCCGTTTCTTCTGCTGCTGTCACGGACGGTGCTGAAGAAGCAGAGGGACTTTAGCCAGAAGGTGCTCGAGACGAGCAGTAAGCTGATGGGATTTGAGGTCGAGACGTTTTATAACTTTGATACGATCAAATCTTTTGGTATTGCGCCGCATTATAGTAAGAAGATGAGATGGTGGCAGAAGCGGTTTCGGGATGACAGCCTGAAGTATAATTATTTTACGATTAAGACGAATGTAGTTCTGCAGGGAATTGGAATGGTCGTGCAGTTTATTGCATTTGGATATTGTCTGTTCCGGTTGTGGACGCATGATATTACATATGGTACGATGACATTGTTTCTGCAGCAGAGAAGCAATCTGTCGGCGGCATTTAATAATCTGGTGACGATCGTTCCGACATTTTTAAATAGTTCAGTATCGGCGCACCGTATTCGTGAGCTTGTGGAGCTTCCGAAGGAAGTACATATTACAGAGAGTTCGGTGCTTGATGCGTATGCGGCAGATGGATTTTCCATTTCTTTGCGGGATGTGGATTTTTCTTATGTGAAGGAAGAGCGTGTGATCACAGATTCTTCGTTTGAGGCAAAGCCGGGTGAGATTGTTGCACTGGTGGGTCCTTCCGGAGAGGGTAAGACAACATTAATCCGTATGTTTCTGGGGCTGATTCATCCGCAGAGCGGGCAGGCAGTGATGTCTGCGGCAGGCGGCATGGAAGTGGTACTAAATGCAGAGACGAGACACCTGTTTGCATATGTTCCGCAGGGCAATACGATTCTGTCGGGAACCATCGCAGAGAATCTGCGGATGGTAAAGGAAGATGCGACAGAGGAAGAGATGATAGAAGCATTGGAGATTGCGTGTGCGTGGGACTTTGTGAAGAAGCGTCCGGACACGATAAATAGCAATGTGGGCGAGCGTGGCCGTGGACTGTCGGAAGGGCAGGCACAGAGGCTGTCGATTGCAAGGGCACTCTTAAGAGATGCGCCGGTGCTGCTGTTGGATGAGGCTACTTCCGCACTGGATGTGGAGACGGAGCGCAGGGTGCTTCGCAATATTATGACACAGAAACCAAACAAAACATGTATTGTTACAACGCACAGACCAAGTGTGTTAAATATGTGCAGACGGGTATACCGGGTGATGGATACCAGGGTGACAGAGCTTTCGGAAGAGGAAGCTGCAAAAATGGCAATGGATTTTTAAGGTAGAGAGTGGTAAAATGATTGATATACATACGCATATCCTGCCGGGGATGGATGATGGAGCAGTAGATATTTTAGATACGATAGAGATGGCAAGGCTGGCTGCTATGAGCGGAGTAACAGAAATTGTGGCAACACCGCATTTTAATATTCCGGGACTGTATGATAATGCATTTGGAGAGCATTATGTGAATACGTTTAATCAGGCCGCAAGGGCGATTAAGGAAGAGAAGATTCCAATCAGGCTTTTTCCGGGGATGGAGGCATTTTCTACAGAGGATCTGCCACGGCAGATGGCAGATGGAAAGGTAATGACGATCAATCAGAGCCATTATATTCTGATGGAGTTTGCATTTGATGAGGATCCGGACTTTGCAACGAGGCTTCTTGGTAAGGTAAGGGAAGTTGGTGCAAAGCCTGTGATTGCGCATGCGGAGCGTTATTATTTTGTGCAGGATGATCCGCAGATTGTATATCAGTGGAGGAAGAAGGGATATGCCATTCAGGTCAATAAGGGAAGTTTTCTTGGACGGTTTGGTGAGTCGGCAAGGGAGACGTCATACCGCCTGCTTCGTCACCATCTGGTATCGGTTGTGGCAAGTGATGCACACAGCGCGGTGGAGCGGACGCCTTTTTTGATGGATGCGTATGAAGCACTTAGTGAATGTTGTTCAAAGCGGCATCTGGATGTGCTGTTTCGAGACAATCCCGGCAGAATCTGTCAGGATAAGCCGGTACTTGAATTGGAGCCGCTTCCATTTTTACCATATTATTATGATTAAAGGAGTAAACATGATTAGATTGAGAAGAGCCATATGTCTGATATTTGTGTTGGCATGTGCGGTATTCGTTGTATTTTTTATAAAGGTGAAGATGGTGGAAGACCATGTGCCTCCGGTGATTACCTGTAGTGAGGATGAGCTTGTACTCAGTGTCAATGATGATCAGGAAGAGGCACTGATGAAGGGAATTAAGGCTACGGATAACAGGGATGGTGATTTGACGAAGGAAGTTCGTATTTCTTCCATCTCTCATTTTATTTCAGGTAATGAACGCACCGTCACTTATGTCGTTTTTGATAAATCGAACCAGATGGGAACGTTAAAAAGAACGGTGAAATATAATGATTATACGCCACCACGGATTAAGATGCTTCATGCACCAAGATGTAGCGCGGCAGAAGCGGCGAATACAGACTTTGTATCTTATCTGAGTGCAACAGACTGTCTCGATGGAGACCTGACCAGCCAGGTGAAGCTTTCAATGAATGACAGCCTGTATAATCCGCAGCCGGGAGATTATCCGGTTACGGCACAGGTAAGCAACAGTGCGGGAGATGTCTGTTCGGTATCGTTTGAGATTACGATTACGGATAATGAGAATGAAAGTATAAAGCAATATCCGGCGTTATCGGAGTATATTGTTTATACAACTGTTGGAAATATGATAGATCCGATGTGTTATGTGGTCGGACTGGAACAGAATGGGGTGATTACACAGTATAATGAAGATCCCAGTGTTATGGAGTCGATTAGTGTAAATTCGAAGGTGGATTACAATGAGCCTGGAGTATATCCGGTAGAATTTTCGTATACCGGAGATGGAATTCCGACGGCTGTGACAAAGATGTTTGTAGTTGTGGAGGGAAATGAAGATGGAAAATAATCGGGAGAATGCATCCGCACAGACGGAGACAGAATTTGAACCGATTTCATTGGTTTGTGATATTTTAAAAAACTGGTGGGTCATCCTGTTTGGAGCGCTGGCCGGTGCAATGCTTTTTTATGTGGCAAGCAGCATGATATATGTTCCGAATTATCGTACACAGGCAACATTTGTTATCACATCCAGAGAGAATGCCAATGCATACAATAATCTTTCTTCTGCCAATTCGATGGCAGAAACATTCCAGAAGATTCTGGAAAGTACGATTATGAAGAAGACAATCTGTGAAAAATTGGATATGGATAAGCTTGATGCGGATATCAGTGCCAATGTTGTAAAGGGAACGAATATGCTGACCCTTTCTGTTACTGCACATTCGCCAAAGGATTCGATTGATATTATCAAAACGGTGATGGACAACTACACCAGCATTTCTTATTATACAGTTGGAACGACAGTGCTTGATGTTTTGGAAGATCCGAAGATTCCGTATGCACCGGTCAATCCACCACAGAACGGTGAGATGGCAAAGAAGGGATTCTTCCTGGGAATGGCTGTCTGCATACTGTTATTTGCTATCTGGTCTTATATGCATAATACGGTGAAGCAGGAAAGAGAAGTAGAGAAAAAGCTCGATGCCAGAAGTCTTGGAGCGATTAGTTATGAATGGAAGTATAAGACGATAAAGGAATGGATCAAGCACCGGAAGCAGGCAGTTTTGGTGGATAATCCTCTGGCAAGCTTCCGGTTCGTGGAAAGCTTTAAGATGCTTGCGGCCAGGGTGGAATACCATATGTCAAAGATCAACGGTAAGGTCCTGGTAGTTACGAGTGTCTGTGAGAATGAAGGAAAGTCATCCGTGGCAGGGAATCTTGCAATCACACTTGCGAAAAAAGGCAAGAGAGTCATTTTGTTTGATGGCGATATCAGATGCCCTGCACAGTATCTGTTATTGGGAATGAGTCCGAAAAAAGAAAATGAGCTTGGAGAGTTCTTAAATGGCAGAACAGGTGCCAATAACATTTTGTTAAATACGGAGCGTAAGCGGCTTGGATTTATAGGTGGAAAGGTGTCCTATTCTGCTTCTACAGAGATGCTTGGAAACAGACAGCTTCCGGTTCTTATAGAAGCCTGCAGTAAGATTGTGGATTACGTCATTATCGATACCCCACCATCTGGAATGATCGGAGATGCACAGATTTTGGCACAGCATGCAGATGCCGTCATGGTCGTTGCCAGACAGAACGTTACACTTGCAGAAGATATCAACGAGATGATGGATGATTTCCGTGACAATCATACCAAGGTACTTGGAGTTGTTTTAAATGGTGTCATGACGTTTCAGAGTATCGCGGACAGCCCGGTGGGAGATCATTACAGCAGATATGGGCGATATGGACGTTATGGGAAATATACGAATAATAAAGAGGTATAGCAGACATGGATGAGATGAGAGAAAAATCTGGGAAGGAGCAACAGGGTGAAATCGAGAAGATTGATCTGATTGAATTCCTTCGCAGTTTCCAATATGGAATCAAGAAAATGTGGTGGCTGGTTTTGGTTCTCGCATTGATTTTTGGACTGAATAGTTATATCAAAGCAAGAAAGAATTATACCCCTGTCTATACGGCATCAGCGACGGTGGCAGTAACGACAATTGATGGAAGTCCGGCTTACCAGAACAATGCGTCTGCACAGCAGATGGCGGATGTTTTCCCATACATACTGACAAGTGGTGTGCTAAAAGATGTGGTAGCAAAGGATATGAAGCTGGACTCTGTTCCAGGATCCATTTCTGTTAAGGCGGAAGAGGGAACGAATATGCTTACGATATCCGTTTCCGGTGCGAATGCAGAACTTTCCTATAAGACATTAAAGTCAGTCATTAAAAATTATCCGGAAGTGGCACAGTTCGTACTTGGAAATACGACTCTGAAGATCCTGGATGAAACAGGTGTTCCGGATGATACAACAAAGCAGGGAGTCATTTCTTCTTCCTGGAAGAGAGGGGCACTTAAGGGTGCCATTATTGGTCTTGTGATTCTGTCTCTTTATGTACTTACCAGACGTACCGTGAAGACAGGTAAGGAGATTAAGACCCATTTGAATCTGGTTGATCTTGGAACATTGCCGGAAGTACATGTAAAGAAGAGAAATAAAGAAAGTTTTTATAATTCAGTCAATGTATTAAATAAAAGAATTCCGCAGGGATATCTGGAAGCGTTCAGAAAGGTCGGAATTAAGGTAATGAAACAGATGGAGGAAGAGGAGTTTAAGACGCTTTTGGTCACCAGCTCTGTGCCGGAAGAAGGAAAGACGGCATTTTCTGTGAATCTGGCAATCATAGAGGCAAAACTAGGGAAAAATGTCATACTTGTAGATTGTGATATGAGAAGACCATCTGTTGCAAAAGCCATGAATCAGGAAGGAGAATTTCCCGGACTTCAGGCGGTGCTTCAAGGTAAGGTGAAGATCAGTGAAGCAATGACAACGGTAGAACTTGAGAAGTGCCCGGGATCTTTGCGGATTCTGTATGGCGGAACGAAAGAAGGAAGTTCTTCCGACCTGCTTGAGAGTAAGCAGATGGAGAGACTCATTTCCATTTTAAAGAAGAAAGCAGACCTTGTAATATTTGATACGGCTCCTTCTGAGATGCTTGCAGATGCGCCGGTACTTGCAAGATATCTGGATGCTGCAGTCTATGTGATCCGCTATGATTATGCAAAGATGCGCCAGATTCGTATGGGTGTGGAGAACCTTTCTATGAGTGGAATCCATATGCTGGGTTATGTATTAAACCGCGACCGCTCTACGGGTGGTGGATATGGATATGGATATGGTTATGGATACTATGGACGCTATCGTTATGGAAGATATGGTCGTTATGGCGGATATAGACATTACAGCCGCTATGCAAAACAGTTTGATGAACCGGAAGAAGAGACAGGTGCGGTAAATCAAAAAGAGGTATTTACAGAGACGAAAGAGAACTGATTGCCAAATCATGTGAATAGTGGTACGATATAAAACTAGAGTGAGAAACTATAGAATTTGAGGAAAAGAAACAACCTGAGTATGAGGGGGTTACTTATGAAAAATGTTACAAAACTGTCCGCAAGGCAGAAAAATTATTTAAAAACTAAGAGCATGGTAGATATGATCCTTGGCTCAGTGGGAATGGTTGTGCTGTCGCCGGTATTTCTGGCGATAGCGGTAGCTATTAAGTTAGAAGATGGCTTACGGGCACCGGTATTCTTTTCACAAAAGAGAGTCGGTGTTCATAAGTCATATTTCCAGTTATATAAGTTTCGTTCCATGCGGCTTGACACTCCGCATGACATACCGACGCATCTTTTGGATAACCCGGAGCAGTATATCACAAAGGTGGGTCGTTTCTTGCGTAAATCTTCTTTAGATGAACTGCCTCAGCTCTACAACATTGCAAGAGGCGATATGGCAGTCGTCGGACCAAGACCGGCACTGTGGAATCAGACAGACTTAATTGCAGAGAGAGACAAATATGGTGCAAATGATGTGAAGCCGGGCCTTACCGGCTGGGCGCAGATCAATGGACGTGACGAACTCGAGATAGACGTAAAAGCAAAGCTTGACGGAGAGTACGTAAGAAAAGCAGGACTTGCGATGGACATCCGGTGCGTCTTTGGTACCATTTTTTCCGTACTCCGTGGAAGCGGCGTTGTAGAAGGTGGAACAGGAACAATGGAGCGAGAAAAGAAAAATAAAAAAGTAATGATTATCACGAATCATTCTTATATGCTGTGGCAGTTCCGAAGAGAACTCATACAGATGCTGATGGAAGATGCAGAGGTCTATATCAGCACTCCATTTGTCGGCCACGAGAAAGACTTTGCCGATATGGGATGCCATATGATCGAGACTCAGGTTGACCGCCGCGGCATCAATCCGATGACAGATCTGCGTTTATATAAGCAGTACCGTGCCATGTTAAAGAAAGAAAAGCCGGACATGGTCATCACTTATTCGATTAAGCCAAATGTTTATGCCGGTTATGCGTGCAGACGCCTGCACATTCCATATTGCGTAAATGTACAGGGACTTGGCACCGCATTTGAAAAGCCGGGACTTTCCCAGGTCGTAACCATGATGTACCGCACTGCTTTAAAGGGCGCAAAGACCGTCTTCTTTGAAAATGAGCGAAATGCAGCACTCTTCCAGGAAAAGAAGATCACTCCGGCAAAGCAGCAGACGATCCTTTCCGGAGCCGGCATCACTCTCGACTTCTATCAGTACGAAGCCTATCCGGAAAATGAAGCATTTCACTTCCTGTATCTGGGCCGAATCATGAAGGAAAAGGGTATGGACGAGCTCTTCTACGCCATTCGCAAGTTACACAAGGAATATGGCAAGAAAGTCGTTCTTGACATTGTCGGATTCTTCGAAGACGAATATAAGGGTGAAGTAGAGAAGTTAGTAGAAGACGGCATCGCAGTCTTTCATGGATTCAAAGAAGACCCGAGACCGTATTATAAAGCAGCAGACTGCATCGTCCTTCCAAGTTATCATGAGGGCATGTCAAATGTCCTGCTAGAAGCAGCATCCACCGGCAGACCGGTTGTTACAAGCAAAATTCCAGGCTGTATGGAAAGCGTGGAAGACGGCACAACCGGATACCTCTGTCAGGTGAAAAATGCACATTCTCTGTACCAGAAGATGAATGAAATCTATCATAAGAGCCGCGCCGACCGAGAAGAAATGGGCAAATGCGCAAGAGATAAGATGGCAAGAGAGTTTGCGAAGGATGAAGTGGTGAAGATGACGGTGGCGAAAGTGAAGGAGTAGAGATGCAGCCAATCAGAGTATTACATATCGTAACCTATATGGGACGAGGTGGTTTGGAAACGATGCTTATGAACTACTATCGTCATATTGACCGCACAAAGGTACAGTTTGATTTCCTTGTACACAGAGACTTCGAGGCGGATTATGATGCAGAAATCTTATCGCTTGGTGGAAAAATTCATCATGTATCCAGACTGGTACCGTGGAGTAAATCGTATCAGAACGAGCTGCGTACTTTTTTTAAGGCACACCCGGAATATCGAATCGTGCATGTACACCAGGACTGTTTGAGTTCAGTTGCCTTAAAAGTGGCGAAGGAGTGTGGAGTACCGGTACGGATTGCGCACAGCCACAACAGCAATCAGGACAAGAATCTAAAGTATCTGATTAAGCTGCATTACATGAAGAAGATTCCTGCATTTGCAACTGCACTTTTTGCATGTGGAAAAGATGCGGGGGATTGGATGTTTGGAGGAAAACAGTATCATGTGATGGCAAATGCGGTGGAAGTAAAGAGATACCAGTACAAACCTTCTGTTGCAGAAAAAATAAGAAATGAATGGAATATTTCTGATGAACTTTTGGTTGGACATGTGGGAAGATTCAATCCACAAAAGAATCACACGTTTCTAATCGACATTTTCTATGAAGTACAGAAAATAAATCCATCTGCCAGATTACTTTTAGTCGGAGACGGAGATGGGAAAAAGGAAATACAAGAAAAAGCCAGAGAGCTTGGTATTGCAGATCATATCATCTTTGCGGGTGTCAGAACAGATGTAGAGGAACAGATGCAGGCAATGGATGTATTTGTATTTCCATCTTTGTATGAAGGATTGCCGGTTACTATGGTCGAAGCACAGGCAGCAGGCCTGCCATGTGTGATATCGGATCACGTGCCGGAAGAATGTATTATTACGAATCATCTTGTGACTGTGCAGAAATTGACAGATAGTCCAAAGATATGGGCAGAGCATATCTTAGAAAGGGCGAAGAGTCCGAGAATAAGTCATTACGATGACATAAAGGCACATGGTTATGATATTGAAGAGGCAGCAAAGTGGCTGCAAAACTATTATATTGCACACAGTGGAGAATAAGAATGGCAACACTTACAGTTTTTACTCCGGCATACAACCGGGCGCATACGCTGCCAAGAACCTATGAAAGCTTACAGAAGCAGTCATGTAAAGATTTCGTCTGGCTGATTGTAGATGATGGATCGAAAGATCAGACAGCAAAATTGGTAAAAGAGTGGCAGCAACAGGAAAAAACGTTTGAAATCAGATATATCTATAAAGAAAATGGCGGGATGCATACGGCGCATAATGTAGCTTATGAAAATATCGATACTGAGCTGAATGTCTGCATCGATTCAGATGACTGTATGGCTGACGGGGCTGTGAAGAAAATCATAGATACCTGGGAAATGGTAAGAGACAAAAACTATGCCGGATTAATCGGACTAGATGCAGACTTTAAGGGAAATATCATAGGAAAAGGATTTCCAGAGCACCTGAAAGAGACGACACTTGGTGACTATTATGCAGCAGGGGGACAAGGGGATAAGAAACTTGTTTACCGCACAGATGTAATAAACAGTGTGCCACCGTATCCGGTATTTGAGGGAGAAAAATACGTAGGACTGGTATATAAATACACGTTAGTCGATCAAAAATACAAATTATTTGTAATGAATGAAGTATTGTGTGATGTGGAGTATCAGGCTGATGGGTCAAGCGGAACGATGTGGAAACAATACTTAAAGAATCCAAATGGATTTGCATTTCTTAGGAAGGTATCGATGCAATATCCAAAATCAACGAAAAGATTAATCATAGACTGTATTCATTATTGTTCAAGCAGTCAGATTGCAGGAAACAGAAAATACATAAAAGAATCGCCCAAAAAGCTATTAACTGTTTTGTGTACACCTTTTGGGTGGTTATGGACGGCGTATGTGAGATATAAGGCAAAGAGGATATAGAGGACAAAAGATGTCAAATTATATTTTGATACTGGTGTGGATTGTAATATTAGGAATTGCAGCCATGTTCATAAATGTGAAAAGACCAGAAGTGGTCTGTGGAGAAAAAGTAGAGCGCTATTATGTGGTGTGGGCATTTTTGATATTTGTTCCACTGATTATCTGGTGTGGATATAGAGGAAATGTAGGAGATACATCCATGTATATCTCTAGTTTTTATGATATGCCAAGTGATTTTGGTGGAATAGAAACTTATATGCAGGGAGTAAAAAAAGATAAGGCATTTTTCTGTTTTTCAGCGGTAATAAAATGCCTGATTGGCAATAAGCCGGAAATTTATTTTATCATTTTGGCATTGATTCAGGCAACATTATTGATTCTTGTATACCGTAAGTATTCACCAGAATTTCTTTTTACTTTCTTTTTATTTATTGCATCGACAGATTATATATCCTGGATGTTCAACGGAATTAGACAATTTATGGCAGTGACCATTACCTTTGCATGTTTTGGACTGATTCTGAAAAAGAAATATATAGTTGCTATTTTGCTAATCTTATTAGCTTCCCGGTTCCATGGTAGTGCACTGATTGTGATACCGTTTCTTTTTGTGGCGCAGGGAAAGGCATGGAATAAGAAAACTATTCTTGTTATAATGGCAACAATCGCAGCTGTTACGTTTATAGGAAGTTTTACGAACCTGTTGGATTCTGTGCTTGCAGAGACACAGTATACAAATGTTGTTTCTGACTGGCAGAGCTGGCAGGATGATGGAACGAATATATTCAGGGTATTGGTTTATGCAGTACCGGCGATTCTTTCATTTATAGGTAAAAGATATCTGGATGAAGCAAACAATCCGTGTATTAATTTCTGCGCGAACATGTCTATTATATCGACAGCAATCTATGTTGTGTCGATGTTTACATCTGGTATCTTTATAGGAAGACTTCCTATTTATTTTTCCCTATATAGTTACATTCTGTTGCCATGGGAGTTAAAAAATATGTTTAATGAAAAATCAAAACAATTTATTACGGGAGCGGCTGTTGTGGGTTATCTTGGATTTTATTTTTATAGTATTATTAGTATGGGAATGATATAAATGCATGAAAGGAATCAATATGAATAAGCAGGAGCGGAAAGAGTGTCAGTACTCTGATTATTATAGAATGACAGGTGAAGGAGAACATACAGGTTTAAGATGTTTAAAAAACCTCTTTCTTTTTCATCATTTGGCATTTATGTATTGGTATCGAAAATGTCAGCAAAAATCAACCTTTTTTCGAAGATATATACTATATAGAATGTCTAGAAAATTTGGACTGGAGATTTCGACTAAAGCCACTATAGGAAAAGGACTTTATCTTGGTCATCCATATAATATTACAGTAGCAGAAGGCGTACAAATGGGACAGAATGTAAATCTGCATAAAGGGTGTACAATTGGCCGTACTAATAGAGGAAATGCAGGTGTACCGAAAATGGGAGACTGTGTATTTGTCGGAATCAATGCAACAGTAGTTGGAAATATTGAAATCGGGGATGATGTATTGATTGCACCCAATAGTTATGTCAATGTGAATGTCCCATCACATTCTATTGTGATAGGTAATCCGGCCACAATACATCACCGTGACAATGCAACAGAAGGATATGTGAACTTTCGCGTATAACATGGAGGTTAGTATGATACCAAAGAAAATTCATTACTGCTGGTTTGGAAGAAAAGAACTTCCAGAGAAAGCAAAGAAATGCATCGCAAGCTGGAAAAAATATTGTCCGGACTTTGAAATTATCGAATGGAATGAAGATAATATCGATGTGTATCAGAATCAGTATACGACATATACATATGACAATAAGCGTTTTGCCTTTTTGAGTGATTATTTAAGACTCTTAATTGTTTATAAAGAGGGCGGGATTTACTTCGATGTGGATGTGGAAGTGGTTCGTCCCATTGATGAATTGCTAGAAAATCAGGCATTTTTTGGATTTGAGACAAAGGATTATATCAATACAGGCCTTGGATTTGGAGCAGAAGCCGGAAATGCAATTGTAGAAGCGATGATAAAAGAGTACGATTCGCTCTTAGATGGGACGAAGGGAACGATAGGTTGTCCTATTTTAAATACACAGGCATTAACAAAACTGGGGATGGTTCCAAATGGAGAAAAACAAAAGGTGGAAAATGCAGTGATTTATCCGATTGAATGTTTTAATCCTTATGATGATCCAACAGGACGATTATATAAGACAAAACAAACTTATTCCATTCACTGGTATGCAAAGAGCTGGATGGATAAGAAAACTGTTATGCGAAGCAAGTTAACAAAGCCATTGCACAGGCTGTTACAAAGGAGAAGTTAGATGATCTCATATTCCATTGCCATACGTACCTTAGGAAAAGCAGGAAAAAAGTATCAAAAATTATTAAATAGCATTACCAAATTAAATGTACAGCCAGAAAAGATTATTGTTGTTCTGCCAGAGGGATATAAACCTCCGGTAGAAAAGATTGGAACAGAATGCTTTGTATATTCTAAAAAAGGAATGATACCGCAAAGACTTTTTGCACTTCAATACATCACATCGGAATATACGCTGTTTTGTGATGATGATGTGGAATTGTCGGCTGATTTTATAGAAAAGCTGGCAGAGCCACTAAAAAGTGGAAGATATGACTGCTCGGCAGGCCCGCTTCTTGAATTCTTTCCACCAAAAGGAAAGAAGTACTTACTGGCATCTGTATTAGGCGGAGCCTGTGTGATGCTTCATGGAAAAAAGGATACATATGTAAGAATCCTGAAAACAGGAGGCTGGTCTTATAATGATTCAATAGATACTTCTTCCCATCGTATTTACAAGACGGAATCTTTACCTGGAACTTGTTTTTTTATTCGTACTGAAGCTATGAAACACGTTCGTTTTGAAGATGAAATGTGGGCAGAAAAAAATGGTTATTCCGCATTTGAGGATCGTATTTTGTTCTACAAGTTACAAAATAATGGACATCATAGTTGCGTGGTATCTGATGCAAAGTATTTACACAACGATGCAAAGACATCTACACAGACTTTGCGAACAGAACCGGTCTATGCGGCAGCATATAATCATTATGTTTTCTGGTACCGGCACATTTATCAATGTACATCAAATGTTTTGAATAAAGGATGGGAAAAACTCTGCATCTGGCATTATATACAGATGCAGAAACTCTATCAGAGAGTATTGATGCGTGCCGGACGCTCGAATGCAGACTTAAATGCTGCAATGATACAAGGGTTTCAAGATGCAAAGAAATATGTAAAAAGTACTGAATACAAGTGTATTCCATCAGCAGTGATAAAGGAATGAATATGAAAAAGAAACTTTTAGTAGTATTTACGGGACCAATGGAATTAGGTGGTATTGAAAAAAGCCTGATTGGTCTTTTAGATGCTATAGATTATGAACAATATAGTGTGGACCTCTTTTTATATGGGCATCATGGAAGCCTTTATTCCCAGATTAATAAAAATGTTAATATCTTACCAGAGGTTAAGGAACTGGCTTATACTAGAGAATCGCTGATGACTAAGATAAAGCATGGGGCATTTTATTCGGTCTGGAGACGAATCATAGATGGGGTTCGGCATCTTCCAAATGATGATTCCTGGAATCTGATTTTGAAACATGAGGTAAAGAAGCTTTCGGGAACGTATGATCTGGCAATGAGTTTTTTCCTGCCGTTTGATCTGATCAGGGATCACGTAGATGCAAGATGCAAAGTAGGATGGATTCATACAGATTATTCTTCTGTGGAAGGAATCAATTATGAAGAATTGAGACAATCCTATAGTGGGTTAGACAAGATAGTAGCAGTCAGTTCGGCATGTGGAGAAACATTTACTAAACTTTTTCCCGAGCTTAGAGGAAATATGATGGAAGTAGAAAATATTCTTCCACAGTCAATTATTAGAAAAGATGCCGAGGCTTTTGACGGAGAAAACGAAATGCCGGTCATAAAAGATGGATTTCGTCTTCTCTCGATAGGACGTTATTGCATTGCTAAAAATTTTGATAATGTGCCAGCTATTTGTTCTTGTCTGTTAAAAAAGGGATTCAAAGTAAAATGGTACATTATCGGATTTGGCGGAGATGAAGAATTGATTCGACAGAAGATAGCCGAATCAAAGATGGAAGAGTATGTCATTCTTCTTGGGAAAAAAGAGAATCCATATCCGTACATTAGGGCATGTGATCTGTATGTACAGCCAAGCAGGTATGAGGGAAAAAGCGTTACAGTCAGAGAAGCACAGATGTTTGCAAAACCGGTAGTGATTACGGCTTATCCTACATCAGGCAGTCAGTTAGAAGATGGTGTGGATGGTGTAGTTGTACCAATGGATAATGAAGGCTGTGCCGATGGCATTGCTAAACTATTAAATGATCCAAAGAAGATGCAAAGTCTTAGTGAAGCATGCAGAAGGCGGGATTACAGCAATCAAAAGGAAGTAGAGAAATTATATGAGCTGCTTAGATAATAGGAAGAATAAGACACTAGTCAGTGTAGTTGTTCCGGTACATAAGGTAGAAAAATATTTGGACAGGTGTGTAAAAAGTCTGGTTAATCAAACATATAAAGATATAGAAATCATTTTGGTAGATGATGGTTCACCAGACAGCTGTCCTGGATTATGCGATGAATATCGTAACAAATATGAAAATATACGTGTGGTACATAAGAAAAACGGCGGACTCAGCAGCGCGCGTAATGCAGGATTATCAGAGGCAAAGGGTGAGTATGTCGGCTTTGTAGACTCTGATGATGATGTAGATGTTCATATGTATGAGAGAATGTATCAGGTAATCACATCTGAAAAGGTAGATTTTGTCATGTCAGATTACATCCGTGTGTTAGATGAAGGTAATCAGTATTTGAAAACACTGGATATACAAGAAGGGCGATATGATAAAGCAGCGATTAGAGAAAAAATATTTCCGCAACTGATTATGGGAGAGAATCTGGAATATGGTCCGCTCTTATCTGTGTGGCATTGTCTATACCGAACAGAATTTCTAAAAGAGCATCAGCTGACTTTTGATGAAGAAGTGAGATGGTCTGAGGATAATATTTTCAGTGCATTTGCTGGATATTATGCAGACAGCTTTTATTATCTGAAGGGCGAAGGCCTTTACCACTATTATAATAATCCAGGAACGATTACGACGGCGTACCGTCCGGGAGCATGGAATGTCTACTGCACGATGAACAGACACCTGCATCAGTTTTTTGATTCTGTTTCGGAATATGATTTCCAGAGGCAGTTAAAGCTGCATATGATTTTCTATGCCTGTAATTGCATGGGTCAGGTTGGACAAAGCGGTGAATCAAAAGAAAAGCAGATGGAAATCAGAAAGCGTATTCTTAATTCGCAGGAGCTAAAGGAGGCATTTGCTAAGTTTTCATTTCCAAAAGAATGGTCATGGAAATTAAAACTACAAGTGATGCTAATGAAACACAAGTGGAAGAAGCTTTATTCTATACTGATTGGATAGAGGAGAGAAACAATGTGTAAGATATCAATTATCATGCCAGTATATAACAAAGAAAAATACATAAAGAAAGCGATCGAATCCATCCTGAACCAGACATTCAAAGATTGGGAGATGCTTATCATAGATGACGGTTCAACGGATGATTCGCTTGCGGTGTGCAGGATATTCGAGGATCCAAGAATACATGTTATATCCACAGAAAATGGTGGAGTATCACATGCAAGGAATATCGGAGTTGATAAAGCACAGGGTGAATATCTTACATTTGTGGATGGAGATGATTATCTGGCAGCAGATTATCTGGAAAATCTCTACATAGAGACTTATGATATGATCATAGGCGGTTTGACCAAGGTAGATAAGGCTGGAAAGGTGTTAGCTTCTGTAGTACCGGAATTAGAGAAAGAACAGCGAATGGAGAAGATAGCACCTTTCTTTTACAAGGAGCAGCTGACAACAGGGATCTATGGATTTGTTGCGGGAAAAATGGTGAAGCGTTCGATTGTTACACAATATCAGATCCGATTCGACGAGAATATCCGTCTCGCTGAAGACTATGATTTCTTTTTAAAGATTTATGCAAAGATTGAGAGTATCTACTTTACAAAGGCAACTGGATATTATTATATACAGGAAACGGAGAATTCGGCGATTGTACTGGATGACAGCAAGATTGACTTTTTTACACAGATAGAGATTCAGAGAAAAACAAGACAGTTCCTCGAAGATAAAAAGTGTTTTCATAAAGAAAATGAAGCCATGTATCTGGAGCGGATGACAGGATATGTCTATACGATTTTTCTGAATCAGAAACAGGTACGATATAGAGAGATTCGTACAACAGCAAAACGTTTGAAGCAACTTGTTCCTGTGGTATCCCCAAAGTGCAGCGGTTTGCAGAAGATATTTATGGGACTATATAAAAGAAACTGTTATATGCTTATGTACTTATATTTAAAGATGAAAAAGGCAATGAGCAGACACGGAGGATGAAAATGAAATTAGTAATGTACGCACATGGCGGCAGCAAAAACCATGGCTGCGAGGCAATTGTAAGAACAACTGCAAAGCTTTTAACAGAGATAGATTCCAAGCCGATTCTGTTATCCTACAAAAAGGAAGAAGACGAAGCCTATGGGTTACACCAATTTGTTGAGATCAGACAGGAACTGCATGAGATTAATAAGAAGTCACCGGATTTTATGCTGGCATATCTGCGACAAAAGCTGTTTCATGATTATCACAGAATGGATGCGCTGATGCACAAAAAAGCGATCAATGAGCTTCCAGCCATCGATGCTGCTTTATTTATCGGAGGCGATAATTACTGTTATTCCGATGTGAAGAACTATGCACCGATCAATGACTATATGCAAAAGAAAGCAAAGAAACTGGTGTTGTGGGGAACATCGGTGGAGCCTGAACTGTTAGAGGATAAAGCGATTCGAGAGGACATCAAAAGGTTTGACTTAATTGTTGCAAGAGAAAGCATTTCCTTTGAATCCTTGAAGAAAGTAAATGGAAATACCATCCTTTTGCCGGATCCGGCATTTCATCTTCAGTGCGAAAAAGTTGAACTACCAGAAGGATTTGTGAAAGAAAATACCATTGGCATCAATCTAAGCCCATTGATTATCGAACATGAGAAAGAAAAGGGATGTGTATTAGCCAATTATGAGAATCTGATGGAGTATATCATCAAAGAGACTGATTGTCAGATTGCACTGATTCCACATGTCGTATGGGAGTCTAATGATGACAGAAAGCCATTAAGACAGCTATATGAAAAATATAAGGAAACAGGCAGAGTAGTACTTGTAGAGGACCATAACTGTATGGCACAAAAGTACATTATCAGCAAGTGCAGAATGTTTGTAGGAGCCAGAACGCATGCGACGATTGCAGCTTATTCAACCTGCGTGCCAACGCTTGTTGTGGGATATTCTGTAAAGGCAAGAGGAATTGCAAGAGATCTGTTTGGAACAGAAGAGAAGTATGTGATTCCGGCACAGTCACTTAGCAACACCGGGCAGTTACAAGAGACATTCCGGTGGATTAGAATGCATGAACAGGATATTCGAAGCCAGTTAATGCAAAGACAGGCAGAGTACAAAGAATACCAGAATGCATATGCAGAGGATTTGAGAAGATGAAGATAGAAAATGAATTGGTGAGTGTCATCATTCCCATTTACAATGTAGAAAAATACCTTGCGGCATGTATTGAATCTGTTCAAAAACAGACCTATCACAATCTGGAGATGATATTGATTGATGATGGTTCTACAGATGGAAGTGGTAAAATATGTGATGAATACGCAAAAACAGACAATAGAATAACAGTAATACATCAGGTGAATCATGGAATCTCCCAGGTTCGAAACAGAGGAGTAAAAGAAGCAAGAGGCACTTACATTTTCTGGATAGATAGTGATGATTATGTTAGTGAAAGCATTGTAGAAGAACTGTATCATAACCTGATAGAACAGAATGCAGAGATGTCTATTTGTAATTATACACAGGGGAGTGAAAGAACATATACATTTGTTCATCAAGAGGAAGAAAGGTTAGAAGTATTTGATGCCAGAGAAGGGTTAGAGCGAATCTATAAGAATCACCATTATTCATTTATTATGGCAGCTTCCTGGGCTAAACTGATTAAGAAATCGCTATATGAGGGATGCGAGTACCCGGAAGGAAAGATATTTGAAGATATCTATATGAGTCATAAGCTCATCAGCAAGTGCAAAAGGATTGTATATACAAACAAAACCATGTATTATTATTATCAGTGGCCGGAAAGTATTCTAGGAAAAAAGCTTTACATAGAAAAGCTTGATTATCTGGGAGCATTTGAAGAAAGGATTCATTTCTTTAAGAAACTTGGATATGCCGAATTGGTGGAGAAGGCAAGAATTCAGTATCTGCATTCACTGATCTGGGAATATTCGAGGGCAAAGGATATCTTGCATAACAAAGAAATGGTAAAACATATAAAGAGAGAATACAGAAAGTATTATACATTCGGAACTGAGAACAAAGAGGTAGAAAATGAAACAAAGGGATATATGTTGAAGTTCTACTTATCACCGTTCTTGCTTGATTTTATGGGAAAAGTAAAGGGAAAACTAAAAGGAAAACTAAGATGACAAAACCATTAGTTAGTATTATCACTCCTTGTTATAATGGAGAAGCATTCTTAAAACGATATTTTGAATCTATACTGAATCAGACGTATCCGAATCTGGAACTGATATTTATCAATGATGGTTCTACGGACCGGACAGAAGAAATAGCACTTTCGTATCGGGAAAGGTTGGAAAAACGAGGAATAACATATATATACGAAAAACAGGAAAATGCAGGGCAGGCAGCAGCATTGAATCGTGGATTGAAGTTATTTACAGGGGAGTACCTCACATGGCCAGATTCGGATGATGAAATGGTTTCGGATGCGGTAGAGAAGAAAGTAGATTATTTGGAGCAACATCCAGACTATGGATTCTGTATATGTAAAACAAAAGTGGTAAATGAAAATAATCCAGAAATGAAATGTGGATATTATGAACGAATGAAACCAGAAGGAGAAGATTATTTATTTGAAGACATTTTGTTTCTAAGAAATATATATTTTGCTCCCGGTGCTTATATGGTAAGAAGTGAAGAGCTGCTTGAAGTATTGCCAGACAGAGAGATTTATACTGGAAAAGGTGGACAAAATGCACAGGTACTGTTGCCGATGGCGTACAGTTACAAATGCGGATATATGGATGATATATTATATTTGTATTACATCAGAGAAGAAAGTCATTCACATAGTATTACAGATTCAAAAAAGGTAATACAACAGCTTGAATATTATGAAACTATTTTACTTGAAACGTTAAAAAAGATGGGAAATGATATATACGAGAAGTACGAGGGGAAAATAAAATGTTTTTATGCAGCAAGAAAGTTTGGAAATGCAGTTGATACAAGGGATAGAGAGTTTATTAGAAAAGAGTATTTAGAGATGCAAAAGCAAAATTTTTACATTCCATTTAAAACAAAATTACTCTATATAAAGTCAACCAATCGTATTTTAAAATCAATAGTAGATAAAGTAAAAGGGAGATAGAATGTTTTTTAGAGTGAGCGATAGATTAAAAATGTGGGCAAATATAAATATACATCGTTATATTTACTATAATTATTTCTGTAAAAAGGTAAAACGAAATGGAAATGGAAAAATCGTTCCGTTTAAAAATGTTATCATTGACCTTGCATCAGATTCCAGGATTATTATTGAAGGCAATGGAAATGTTGAGATAGGAACCAATAAATTAAAAGGTTCAAAAGAGGAGGCACACGTAAGATTGCGAGAGGGGGCTGTCTGGAAAGTTAAAAATGGCTGTAATCTTGCATATGGTGTGACGGTGGAACTTTTGAAACAGGCAGAATTTGAAACAGGTTTTTTTACAATGAATACAAATAGTACACTGATTGCTGCAAAAAAAATTACAATAGGGGAAGATGTGATGATTTCCCGTGGTGTAACGATTTATGATAGTGATTTTCATCCAATAGAGAAGAATGGAGAAAATATCAATTCAGAAAAAGAAATATGGATTGGAAACCATGTATGGATTGGAGCAAATGCTACAATATTAAAGGGCGTCGAAATTGGGGAGGGTTCCATTGTTTCTGCTGAAACATTAGTGACAAATCGAGTAGGAAATCAGATAATCATATGTAATGAAAAAAGAAACTTTGTATTACATGAAAATATAACATGGCATAGATAGAAAAGGGCAGGATAGATGAAAAGAAAACTGATTTCAATCATTATTCCAGTATATAAAACCGAGCAGTATTTAAAAAGGTGTGTTGATAGTGTATTAAATCAGACCTACCAGGAGTTAGAATGCATCCTAGTAGACGATGGCTCACCAGATGAAGCTGGAAAAATATGTGATGAATATAAGAAAAAAGATGCACGTATAAAGGTTATTCACAAAGAAAATGGCGGACTATCGTCTGCCAGAAACGCAGGACTTGATATTGCAAAAGGAGACTATATTGGATTTGTGGATAGTGATGATTTTATACACCCCCAAATGTATGAAATGTTGGTAGATGTTTTAGAAAAAACAGAGAGCGGAATGAGTTGTTGTGAAAGCACGAGTTGTCAGGTTAACGAATCTATTGCAAAAACAAGTTATAAAATAGAAAATATACTAGATGACGTAAAGGTATATCGCTCAGATGAGATTATTTCTAGTTATCCGCACATGTATCAAAAGATGTTTGTTATCGTGATGACAAAATTGTATAAAAGAGAAATATTTAATGCATTGCGTTTTGATGAGGGTAAAATATACGAAGATAATCTGATTTATCTGCAATCCGTTTATAATGCGGGAAAGTGTGCGGTATTTCCTGCAAAATTGTATTATTATGTCATGTCTGATGACAGTATTACTCGAAGCGGATTTTCCTCAAAGAAACTTGCAGACATTGATGTTCAGATAAAATTTATTGATTTTTTCAGAAAACATCAGTATTGGAAACAGGCCAATATATCTGAAAAAAGATATTTGGATAAAGTATTGTTTTATACTTATTTTTCTGCCAATCAGGAAGATCCTGATTCAAAACAAAAGATGAAGGTATATCGAAAAGGATTATTGTCAGAAAAAAAGAGTATTTGGAAAAATCCCAAAATTCACCGGCTTTTGAAATTGGCTTTTTTGGTATTTTGTATAAATACAAAAATATCCAAATATTTTTACATCCTTTATGATAGATATGGAAGAGAGGAGGATGCGTGATGCAAGGGTTAGTTAGTATTGTTGTTCCTGTCTATAATTCAGAAAAAACAATAGACAGATGCATAAAAAGCATTCTGAATCAAACATATTCAGCCGTAGAAATTATTTTGATTGATGATGGTTCTACAGATTCCAGTCGTAAAATCTGTCAAAAGTATATAGATTCTAAGGATATTCATTATTATTATCAAGAAAACAAAGGTGTTTCAGCAGCACGCAATTATGGAATTCAATTGTGCCATGGTGAGATGATAGGCTTTATCGATAGCGATGATTATGTGAAACCTACATATATAGAAGAATTATATGATGAAACTGTTGATTTATCTCTTTGTTCCTGTGCAGATACTTTAGAGGATGGAAAGGTAATAAAAAAGTCAGAGACTCCGATGGAGGGGGTTTATGATAAAATAAATCTGGATTTTATAGAAGTTTATAAAACTGGATTATTAGGCGTTTGCTGGGGAAAGCTTTTTAAGAAATCATTGCTCCAGGAGTTAGAGTTTAACGAAAACTTGATGGTTTGTGAAGATACTCTTTTGGTGAATCAGTATTATGCAAAAGCACAAAAGATAAAGTTTGTAAAAAACATTAATTATTTATATACAGTTGGAAATGCAAATTCCCTGAATAATTCAAAGTACTCTATCAAGCTGTTAGACATGCATAGAATGGCAAATGAAGAAGCGCTGAAGTGTTTAAAAGAAGATGGAACATTTACAAAGAAAGACCTGAATTTTAAACGTGATTTGTTTCTAATGTATTATGCAGATTATTTTTATTATTATCTTTTTCAATCAACAGATAAATGGAAGATGCGAAAAAAAATATTATCAGAGTTATATCAAAAGGTATATTTCAAAGAATTAGAAGCACAGATACATAAAATTCTTGCTACGGAAAGTAAAAAATACAGAAAAATTTTACTGCTAAAAAAACCATCTGTGGAGCTTTTTATATGTCAGATTATAAAACAATGTCAAAAGAGAAAGGATAAAAAATAAAGTGGAACAGAATTGGACAACTATTATAAAACCCAAAAACAAGCTAATGGATCTCAAATTAAAAGAAATATGGCAGTATAGAGATCTGATTATGATGTTTGTAAAGAGAGATTTTAAGACACTGTATAAGCAGACGGTGTTAGGACCATTATGGATTTTGATTACACCATTGTTAACAACTTTTATGCAGGTATTAGTGTTTGGAGGAATTGCTAATATATCAACGGATGGGATGCCACAGTTTGTATTTTATATGGCAGGCAATACATTATGGCTATACTTTTCAAGCTGTTTAAACAAAACGGCAAATACGTTTGTGGGTAATGCAGGGGTATTTGGTAAGGTATATTTCCCAAGATTAGTAACTCCAATTTCAATTACCATCTCAGGTTTGATTTCATTTGCGGTGCAGTTTTCTATATTCGTAGCTGCAGTAATCTATTATGCCGTAAAAGGCAATATACATCCGAATGGTTATCTGCTGTTACTGCCAATTCTGATTATAGAACTGGCAATGCTTGGAATGGGATGTGGTATTATCATTTCAGCACTTACAACGAAATATAGAGATTTAACGGTGCTGGTGGGATTTGGTGTTCAGTTGTGGATGTATGGCAGTGCAATTATTTTTCCGGTGTCCGCTGTACCAGAAAAATGGGGAAAACTGTTAATGTTAAATCCGGTTGTTCCAATCGTAGAGGCATTTCGTTATGGATTTACCGGAAGCGGTACATGGTCACCGATGTATCTTGCAATCAGTATGGGGATGACGGCAGTTATCATGTTTATTGGAATTGTAATATTCAATAAAGTTGAAAAAACTTTTATGGATACTGTATAAAAATAGCGAAAGAGAATTGTAAAGATGATACCAAAAAAGATACACTATTGCTGGGTAGGGGGAAATTCCAAACCACCACTTGTCAAAAAATGCATCCAGAGCTGGAAAAAATATTGCCCTGATTATGAAATAATCGAGTGGAATGAAAGCAATTATGATATTTCAAAAAACATATATATGAAGCAGGCGTATGAAGCAAAAAAATGGGCTTTTGTAACAGACTACATGAGGCTGGACATTATTTATGAACATGGAGGAATATATCTTGATACAGATGTGGAATTGATAAAAAATATAGATGATTTATTATCAAACGAAGCATTTGCAGGGATAGAGTCGATTAACGAGAACGAAAACAATGTTGCTCTTGGATTGGGATTCGGAGCAGAAAAGGGACATCCACTTATCGGAAATATGCGAAGCTGTTATGATGAATTACAGTTTTTAAATAGTGACAATACGTATAACATGGTAGCAATTCCGGTGTATATAACGAATTTTTTAAAACAACTTGGGTATGAAAATCAAAATAAATTGCAGAAACTGCAGGGGATTACGATTTATCCGTCGGAGTATTTTTGTCCGAAAAGTTGGACAACTGGTGTAAAGAGAATAACGAGACATACATATTCGATTCACCATTACAGTGCATCGTGGTATGATGAAAAAAAACAAAAACAGTATAGAGAAGAACTAAAACAAAAGAAAAAAGATTATTATAGGCATATGCCAAATCGAATCATAAAAGGAATATTAGGAGACAGCAAATATAATAAGATAAAAAAACTATTTGGAAAGTAATGATAGTTTTGTGCAAGGAGAAAATTCATGGATAACGAATTAGTACTAAAGGTGGATAATATTAAGAAACGTTATCGCCTTGGCGTAATCGGAGGGGGAACCCTTCAAGGAGATATTCAGAGCTGGTGGGCAAGAATTAGAGGAAAAGAGGATCCAAATCTAAAAATAGGATCCGATACAAATACAAAAAGGGGTTCCTTCATGGCACTCGATGGGATTAGTTTCGAGGTTAAAAAGGGAGAACGCCTCGGAATTATAGGAGGAAATGGAGCAGGTAAGTCCACAACACTGAAACTCTTGTCACGAGTAACGGCTCCGACAGAAGGCACCATTTACATTAATGGACGAATCAGCAGTATGCTTGAAGTCGGAACAGGATTTCATCCGGAACTGACAGGTAGAGAAAATGTATATTTGAATGGTGCAATTCTTGGAATGTCTAAAGAAGAAGTTGATAAGAAGATAGAAGACATTATTGATTTTTCAGAATGCAGACAGTTTATTGATACACCGGTAAAAAGATATTCATCGGGTATGTATGTTAAGCTAGCCTTTTCCGTGGCTGCACATTTGGATTCTGAAATACTGATTATGGATGAAGTCCTTGCAGTTGGAGATATGAATTTTCAGAAAAAATGTTTGAATAAAATGTGCGAGGTTGCAGAGCAGGAAGGAAGAACAATTCTTTATGTAAGCCATAATATGAATACAATTAGACAATTATGTGACAGATGTATTGTTCTCCAGAAAGGTCATCTGGTATATGATGGAGATGTAGAAGAGGCGATTTCTATTTATATGAATCAGTCAGATGAATTAAAAACATCTTATGATTATTCAAATATTCCCAGATCAGAGAATGAGACCAGAAGTATTCAACTGCTGGGGCTGGATATTAATGATAGAACAGAAAATCGTGTATCACAAGGAGAAAATCTAAAGTTTACTTTACATTGCAAAGCAAATGCAGAAGCAGAAAATGTAGGATTTCGCTTTGAAATATATTATAAAGATGGAACGGTTGTGGGTACTGTCTTTACGAACAAAGAATTGTCTGCTTCTAAAGGGCAAAAGGTAGATCTGGATATTGAATTAGCAACCAAAAATTTTGCACCTGGCAGATATCATGCGGTAGCATTAGCGTATGAATATGATAAATTCGGTAATCAGGTGGGAGTAGATCGTGTCGATCCAGCATTAGTATTTGAAGTGACGAATAAGGATAAGGGTAGCCTGATGTGGTTACATCAATATTGGGGACATGTATGTTTTGATGATATGCAGATAAAAAATATAAGGATATTATAAGGTATGAGAATTACGGTATTTACTCCTGCGTATAATCGCGGATATATAATTGAAAAATTGTATCGATCACTCCAAAATCAGACATTTCGAAACTTTGAATGGCTGATTATTGATGATGGATCAAGTGATAATACAAGTGAAAAAATACAAAGCTTTATTCAGGATAACAATGATTTTCCTATCATTTTTGAAAAAGTAGAAAATGGAGGAAAACACCGGGCAATCAATCTAGGAGTTCAAAAAGCCAGGGGAGAACTGTTCTTTATCGTAGATTCTGACGATTATTTAACCAATACTTCACTAGAGATTGTGGATCAGGTGGAAAAGGCTATTCCAAAAGAGCAGAAGAAAAATTTTGCCGGAATTTGTGGCGAAAGGGGATATTCAGAAAATGAGATTATGGGAACCACCTTTAAAGGCGATGTGATTGATATTACTTCACTAGAACGAATGCAGTATGGAATTACCGGGGACAAAGCAGAGGTATTTTATACAAAAGTCCTAAAACAATATCCATTTCCAGAGTTTGAGGGAGAAAAGTTCTTGACCGAGTGTATTGTGTGGGACAGAATTGCAGCTGCCGGATATAAACTTCGATATTTTAATAAAATCATATATATATGTGATTACCTGCCAGATGGATTAACGATGAATTCTGAGAAAATGTTCTTAACATCACCGAAAGGGTATGGATTGTTTTTGTATCAGGAAAAGTTATATCATAAAATGACAGGATTAAAGATGTGGAATCAATACCTGCAATATTACTACAAATTAAGAAATAAATATTCGTTTATGCAAATAGCGAGAAATGTACATATGAATCCAGTGATTTTGTATTTCAGGCTGACAGGAATGAAGCTGTTTTATAAGATATACGATAAATAAGGAAGAACAAAAAGATATGGAATTAACAATTGGAATCCCGGTATACAAAAATGTAGATACATTAAACACTGCTCTTAAAAGCATTGCAACGCAAAAGAATAAAGAAGTTGACTGCAAGGTCATTATATCTGAGGACTTTAGTACAAATGAAATACATCAGCAAATCGTACAATTGTTAGAAAAATGGACGAATCTTCAGATAGAATATTATTTTAACAAACCAGCTCTTGGAATGTCTGGTAACTGGAATCATTGTATTCAGTTAGCAAGTACAGGATACGTAGCACTTCTTCATGATGATGATTTTTTGTATTCAAATTATCTAGATGAAGTTGCAAAAGTAATGAAAAGTAAATTACGATTTGATGTATTATTTTGGGACAATGATGAATGGGCAGATGGGAAAAAAGTGAGGCGTGATTACCATGGGATTAAAAGAGTCTATGATAATTTGAAAAAAGGGAAAATAAAAAAATATAAATCAGGGGATTACTTTTTTGGCGGATTAGAGGGAAAGACACTGCCAACCTGTGGGACATTATACAAAAGAGATGGGTTCGAAGAATATGAACAAAAGTATGGCTATTCAGTTGATGAAATCTATGCTGAAAAGTTATGCAAAAAAAAGAAAATCTATTTTTACAATAAAACTGTAGCGGTACACACTTATCGTACAGAAACAAACTTAAGCTCTACATATAAGGTAAAACGAAGTTTTGTTTTGGAAAGGGAAGAACATCGTCAAAGCATGAGCAATCAATCCTGGATATTCAGATTTTGCAATAAATATTTGCATGATGGAATGAAGCTTGATTCGATGTATCCGTGGCAGGATTGTTTGTTTCCGGAATATATGGTGACGAAAAAAATACTAAACGAGAAAAAAATGTTTAATATTATAAAAAGAATCTATATTTATTCGCAGGTTTTTTCCTATAAAAATATGAAAATAAAGAATCGCGAGAAGTGTAAGTAGGTAATCATCCGTATCTGTTAGCGCCCATATTTTTCTAATACATTCTTTTCATAACAAAGGAAGGAAACTGTATCATTATGAAAACAGATGAAAAAATCACGCTGTGGTCTGAAAGAATCCGTGCATTCCAATTCAGTGGGCAGACTTGCAAAACATGGTGTCAGGAACATCACGTTCCAGTCTCTACAATGAGTTACTGGATGCGCAAGCTGAAAACATTGGACGAACAATCGGATACTGATATGATTTTTGCCAAAATGCCAACGGAAAAAGAAATTTCGACGAATGAGACTTTGAACACCAGTCTGTCTCCAGCGAGTGTAAAAATTGTAAAAACTACATTACTATGTTAAAAAGTTTTTCGGTGTGGTTTTTCCGTGCTTTGTGAAAATTTTGTGAACAAACAAATCCTTGACCATATAGGATAGTTTGTTGTATCATATATCTTGGTTTATTGCGTCTTAACGAAAAGCAACAATGAAAATATAAAAAAGGACTTGACAAAGTGGATTATGGGAAACAAAATTTTGACAGACAGACAGACAGACAGACAGACAGACAGACAGACAGACAGACAGACAGACAAGCATATTATGACATTTTAAGGTTTTTTGCCACTTTTGCAGTAATGATACTTCACATTGCTGCAGATAATTGGTATGGTACGGATATTCATTCTTTTGAATGGAATATATCTAATTTCTATGACAGTATAGTTCGATGGGGAGTACCAGTATTCACAATGATTAGTGGAGCATTATTTCTTTCTGGAAATCAACCTATTGAACGGATTTATAAAAAGAACATTTCACGAATTATAACAGCCTTTTTATTTTGGTCTCTGTTTTATGCAAGTATTTCATTTGTTAGGGGAGCAGGGATAAAAAGTGCTTTAGACGCTTTTATAAATGGACATTATCATATGTGGTTTTTGTTTATGATAGTTGGTTTATATATGGTTATTCCTTTTTTGAGATTAATTGTAAAAGATAATTCGCTGATGAAATACTTTCTAATATTGGCTTTTATTTTTGCAATAGTAATACCTGAAATTATCTCTGTTACAGGGATAGTCAATGATAAATATTCATCTTTTATGCAGGGCATAATTGATAAAGTTTCGTTGAATTTTGTTTTAGGTTATACTATTTACTTTATTTTGGGATATTATTTTAGCAGAAAAGATATTTCAAGAAAATTTTCAATACTCATATATGCTTTAGGGATTGTTGGATTTTCTTCAACGGTGATTTTCACTGCTGTTGCAACAAGATATCAAGGAAAACCTAGTGAACTGTTTTTTGGAAACTTCACAGTAAATGTATTTTTAGAAGCAGTTTGCATATTTGTTTTTTGCAAGAATGTTTTTTCCAAAATTAAGTTTTCAGAAAAAGCAAAAGGTATAATATTTTTACTTTCAAAATATAGTTTTGGTGCTTATTTGATACATCCGTTTGTGATTAGTGTTCTAAAATATTTGGGATTAAATACACTTACATTTAATTCGTTACTTGCGGTTCCGATTATCGGTGTTATAGTGTTTTGCGGATCGTTTCTCATTTCAGGAATACTAAACCACATACCAATATTGAATAAGTATATTGTGTAAGCCCAGTAATTAAAAAGCATAGGGAATACAGTGTTCTTGCTGAGGAGCTTTCCACACTGCTGGATGAACGACATCCAGAACGGAAAATCGAGAGGACAAAACAGGCGTTGTATGATGCATAAGTGGAAAGTGAGAGTTCATTGGATGAAATCATTGACTTGATTCGGAATGCCGATGAATGGGTATAGGCTGGATTTAGTTGTAAAATTTCTGGAAGTTCACATCTATTGAAAACGAACGGAGCTATGGTGGGTTTGATTTTTCCACTGATGCTATTACTTTTAATAGGTTGTGGATTCAATTTATTCAGATTGGTGGAAAAATAGGCGTAAATTAACAAAGCTATAATCTTAACATTTACTGCTTCTTGCAATATAACGTCAAGTCGGTTTTATAGCCCTCGTAAACATCGACGCGGGTTATATTGTATTTATAAAATAGAAGGAGATGCTGCTTATGATGAAGCAGTCAAATATGCCAACGAACATAAGACTGATATTGCATATGAGTCAAGATCAAAGAGACAAACAATTGTACGACAGAACCAGGGCTTTGCGTATTTTGATTTGAATTCAAATCAAAATACGGATTATGGCCGTTATAGACTATATGGATAGCTGAATAATGGAGACATGGGAAAGACTAAAAAAGGCTGAAAAGGTGAATTCAGGTCGGATTACTACATATCCGTTTAAAATTCCTGATAAGATAGATACAGCTGAGACTCATAGACAGAATTCCATCAAGGTATATGCAGTGGCAAGCAGTAACATCACTGTCATGCAGAACAACGAGCCGGTTAATAAGAAGACACCTGAGGCATACAAGATGAATATTCTCGTGCGGCACAGATTATTCACAAGACCTTCCGGATACAGCGTGAAACACCTTCCTTTTTGGATTTCGAATTGTCCATAGGTGTCACATCGATGCGGTTGAGTTTTTTGACGAAATCGCTTTTCCCAAGGAGGACACCCACAACAGCCAGACCGCTGGCTGGGATAATGCGTTCATTTGTAAACTCAACAATAATGTTCTTATTGGTGTTCAGTGTGATTCGGTGGTTGTTATTCATGGTAAAAGACTCCAATCCATAGATTTTGTTATGTCTATTTTACCACAGACTGCTTTCACCTGGTGGGTGAATAACAATATTGGAAAAAAATATTGCAAAAGCATGAAACTATAGGGTTTAAGGAGTATGTGAGGAAATCAACTTCACGGATTCAGGAAAAACCAATAAAGCAGACAATAGATAATATTCTCAGTAACGCAGCCAAAAGTAGAATGTCTCCATGACAGCAGAATATAATAAATTAATTCTAAAAATAAAGGGAGCTCTTTAATGAAGCAAAAACCCTTATTGATCAGCCTGTTAATTTCTCTGGGAACCGGAGTGATTGCAGGCTTTCTTACTTTTAAAAGTATGGAACAATACTAGAATGAGCCGCCTAATAATTGTGAAAATCAAAATTCAGTAATACGGAATATAGAAAATCAGGAAGTTAATCTTTTATCAAAAGAAGAACTTTGCAAACGGCAAAATCAAATCAGATGAATGTCTTTTTACACTATATTTTGACTATTCACGCAAAAATATAGACAGAGAAACTAGATTTAAATAA
>OHYU01000219.1_pt1 | contig 34030 bp, 27 predicted proteins | sample 1580331 | NCBI WGS metagenome assembly OHYU01 (sample SAMEA3882519, study PRJEB24775) | human gut metagenome | biome: human-associated habitat; feature: intestine environment; material: feces | place: Netherlands | collected 2009/2010
ATCTTTTCTAATTCCTGTGCAAGAAACGTCAGTCTTTCCCTCAGATGGTTGTTATACCAGGATAATGCATGCGGATTCAAATTCGACTTTATTTCACAAAAGCGAATTTGCTCATAAATTACCACAGAGTATTTTTTCCGTCAAGTCCTTTTTTGCGGCGGAACGTGACAAATTCACACAACAAACTCACAAGAATGAATATCTGCATTCGAATCGCACATATTTCACTATAAACTCGTTTCAAAAACATCAATATGTCTTAGTTTGCAGCGCAACCATATCAAATTTTCTACGTTTTTCACAGGTCTCATTTTCACGATTCCACGCAAAAAATTGAACGCTGTCAGCGTTTAACAAACGCATATAGTGTGCCTACTCATTTTATCCATCCCATTTATACACAGTTCCGAACCAAAAGAACCGCATAAAGTTCTCATCAAAAAACAGGGAGTGACATCAAATCACTCCCCGTTTGCATTGATTGTATCAGAGTTTCGTCATCCAGAGCCCATGCAGATTGCAGTATGCGTAAACAGCCACCGGCTTTTCACTTCCCAGTTCAAACCCCACGTTGGGAGCCTGCCCCGGATTCAGATAGCGGATCTGCCCGCCGTTCTCAGTCTCCACAAAAATCCACTGAATATAGTGAACATCCGCCATGGGGTGCTCCACCGCGCCCACTGTGACCGTGAGACGACTGCCGGAAAGCTCTGCCACCGGCAGATGCTTCTCGCCGCTGGCTTCCACCGTATTGGGAACCAGCTCTTTCATTTTCTCCCCGCAGCAGACCAGCGGAACGCCTGCGTTATGGATGGTAGTGACGAGGTTGCCACAGTGATTGCAGATGTAAAACTTTGCCTTCATATCGAAATCCTCCATTGGAATGTTATCGGTGTGTTTCTTGTATCTATATGATAACATTTCCTATTTATGATTTCTGTAACTGAATCACGCAAAGCGTTTTTCTGCCGTCTTCACCCTTCCCTCTGCTCCACGATTTCCAGACTATCCCGCCCTACATGGCAGAGCAGAAACAGCACCCGCACACCTGCGGCCTTTGCTTCGGCCAGTGCCGTACCAAACTCCGGCTGTGTGCTGACATTTGGCCGCACCTCGGTGATGCCTTCCATCTGAATCACGAAAGCCACTGCGCACCGATACCCTGCCTGCTGTGCCTGCGCCAGCTCGTGCAGGTGCTTCACGCCGCGCTCGGTAGGTGCATCCGGGAAGTAGCCGATACCGTCCACTTCCAGTGTGCAGCCCTTGACTTCCATCAGATACTTTTGCTCGCCCTTTTCCATATAAAAGTCGATGCGGGACTTCCCATAGGTGAATTCCGGCTTGATATAGTCGTAGCCCTGTTTTGCAAGCCACTCTCCTACTACCTTGTTGGGTGCCTGACTGTCCATGTTGACCCAGCCAAGGCCCTGCTTGTGTACCGCCACAAGGTCGTATTTTGTTTTGCGTTTTGGGTTGTCTGACACTTCCAGCCGCACCGCAGTACCGGGCAGCAGCAGTTCCCTGCACCGCCCGGTGTTCTTGACATGGACGGTTTCCACTGCTCCATTCACTTCCACATGGGCAATAAAGCGGTTGGGACGGTCAACAAAAATGCCGTCTGCGATTTCTCTGTATTTCAATCTTTACTCCATTTTCAGTACAGGATTCGGGAGCCATGCCCATCCTGTTTACCAAGATACAGTTCCACGACCATCCTGCCGCTTTCACTGTTGCAGAGTTCTTCCTTGCAGTAGCCGCAGAGTTTTCCTTCCGCTTCCGATACGTAGCGGTGCAGCGATTCCTGCAGGTCTTTCGGGATGCTGCTCCATGGAATGACATAGCTCATGCCCGTATCCCCCACATCCACGATGCAGGCCCGTTCACTGTCCTCATCGGACAAAATCAGGTTCACCAGAAACACATCCGCAAACGGTGCCCCCTGATACTCTGCCTTTTGCCGTCTGCGCTCCGTCCGAAGCTCATCCAGCGCTTGATTCAGGTCATTCTCAGGCAGTGTGGATTTATACAGCAGGATATGCAGTTTCTGCTCCGCCGCTTCACTGTCATTCTGACCGTTGGCCGAGAGTTCTACATCTGCATGGATGGCGCAAATTTGTTTCTGCATCGCAGTGCGCAGAGTTTCCAGTTTCTGCTGCCGTTCTGCTTCCAATTGCTGTGCGGACTTTTGATGTACTTCTTTGGCTTCTGACTGTTGCGCAGCATGCTCCTGCTTGGGCTCTGGCTTAGGCTTTGACCATTCGCTGTGCTTTTCTGCGTCAGCCTCCGAAACGTTTTGCCCTAGTACAGTCGGCACCGACACGCTTTTGGCACCGCTTTGTGCTGCCGATGCTTTCTGTGCCGCAGAAGGACGCTCCGTTCTCTTTGGTTTTACCGACCGCGTTGCACCTGTGCTCGTGCTTTTTGCCTCCGGCCTTGGTGTTTTCACCGCAGGAACAGCATTTTTAACATTTTCCGGTCGAACCCGTGTCTGCGTCTGCCAGAAATCGCTGCCTGTGCGCTGATAATAGGACTTTTCCGCTCGTTTCCGGCTGCTGCGCACACCATCACAGATCCACGAAAAAATCAGGTAGCGCTCCAGTGTGTTCCAAAAGCTGCTGCGCCGATGGCAGGGTTTATGCCGTCCACGGGACGCATACACAATCACTGACAAGCATCCGAAGAACAGAAATCCTGCCGCAAAACCGATCCCTGTAAACAGCTTTTTGAAAAAGCCCATCTCTCACACCTCTTCCGGTTACAGCCTTGCCTGATACACCCGCTCCGTCCGGGCATCGAAGCAGCAGAAAATCACCTGCATGGCGTAATCCGCGTGATCTTCCAGCCACTGCGCCACTGTTTTGACCGCAATCTCCGTGGCATCTTCCAGCGGGTAGCCATACACGCCGGTCGAAATTGCCGGGAACGCAATGCTATGGACATCATGCTCTTTGGCAAGGTTCAGCGAATTGCGGTAGCAGTCCGCCAGCTGCGCGGCATCCTCTGCTGTGCCGGAATAAATCGGGCCTACCGTATGAATGATATACTTTGCTTTCAACCGGTAGCCCTTAGTGATTTTTGCTTCTCCGGTGCGGCAGCCGTGCAGCGTGCGGCACTCCGCCAACAGTTCCGGCCCTGCTGCCCGGTGGATGGCACCATCCACACCGCCGCCACCCAGCAGACTGCGATTGGCCGCATTCACGATGCCGTCACAGTCCAGTTTGGTAATATCACCCTGCACCACTTGAATCTGATTTTTTACTTTTTCAGAAATCATTGTAAACACCTCACTTTTTGAGCAGCTCCAGCGCCTTGTCCATGGGCACACAATCGGCATAGCGGTCCGGCCAGAGGAATTCATTGTAATAGTGGTAGCTCTGCTCCCCTGTCATGTACTCGTTGTCCTGCGTGGAATTTGCATAGGCAGGAACGATCATGTGCAGGCCATGCTCAAAGCCCGCCTCCACCGTTGCATTGATGCAGAAGTCGGTCATGATGCCGCAGACCATCACATCTTTTTCGCCCTTTTCCGTCAGATATTCCAGCAGACCGCTTTCTTTTTTGAACGCACTGCATACGGTTTTGACGAACCGTTTTTCAGTCAGCAGTGGCGCAAACCCGGAATAGACCTCAAATTCATCGTCCCCGATGGAGAAACCGGTGCCGGGCCCATCGTCATGCTGGACATAGACGACCTCGATTCCCTGTTCGCGGGCAGTCCGGATCAATTCCCTGATGTTGCTGACAAACTTTTCAAACGCATACAGGCGTTCATCCACGATACCTTTCTGTGTATCCACAACCAGTAAAACCATGTGTAAGCCCTCCTGTTTTTCTTTGATTTCATGCTACCATAGACCGCCGTTTTCTACAAGCAGATTCGAAAAATCCCCACAGGGAAAACCTGTGTTTCACCTGCAGGGATTGATTCAGCCACCCAAGACGATCAGGATCAGCACCACGACCACTGCAATAGCGATCAGGCAGCCGCACCCGCTGCCGTCCCCGCCGCCACCGCCATTGTTGTTGTGGTTTCCGCCACCACCACCGCCGCCGGACGAGCCGCCGAAGTTGCGGTTGAACGCCGTCATGTACTGGGCATAGCCCGTATCGCCTTTGCCGAAGTAACCATAATCACCGTTTGACATTGTTTTGTCTTCCTCAGAAATATATTTTTTCCCTTCTGAGGTTCATTTTATCGAAAGCGATGTCCAACAAGCATCTCTTTCAAAGCATTTTATGCAAAAATCTTTGAAAGCCATGGAAATAACGGTTTCTTAAAAGTGATACCAAAGAACTTCTGCGCCTCCTCCAGATTCATCATCAGGCAGTCTCTGGACTTACGTACTTCCAATGTCTCTGGCAATTCTTTCAAAATTCTGTCGGCCTCATATGTCGCACCCGCATTATAGCAGAGTTCATTTGTTCGGGGATAAATTTCAAATGAATCCTTGCTGGTTTTCCATGCATTTTGAATTGTTTTTATTGCGTAGCTTCCCGTTACTTTCTCGCTGAAATAATCCTCAAGACTCAAAACTCGAATATATTCTGGCAGCGTTTCCGGCCCATACTCTTTGAAAACATTCATAAGGACCTGTGACGATGCTTTCAGAATATCAGGCGCTTCATCCTGTTCATCATCTTTCATCAATTCCAGCAATTCCGGAACAATTTCAAGCATCTGTCGCAGATATTCCCGATAAAGTGCCGTCCCAACCTCCCGCTGAACCGTACGCACAATATTGCTGCTCATCACTTCTGTGTTGGTCAGTCCTGCCTGAACACGACAGATCACTGTCCGGCGAATCACTTCCGGTGCAACAGCTTTGACATCTTCATTTGCACTGATCACAACAGCCGGATAGTTTACCAAATGCTCTGCAATCCCAAAATCATCATTCTTGATTGTTTCGATCGCATGTTGACTGAATCTTGTATTTGTCAGATCGTCCACAATAATCGGTGCTCCATGCACCGTTTGTTTAAGGCTATCAATGCTTGATCGCGTAAAATCAGGTGCAGAAATCTTTGTCTTTTGGCCGATCATCATTTTTAGAAGCGTTTCCAGAAAACTTGTTTTTCCTGCTTTGCTTTGTCCATAAACAAGCCCGAACACCGGATAAGGTAATGTGTTCTGATTATATCGAACTGCCATATCCCTCATACAGGCCATAAATGGAGAGCAGAAGAACCAGTTTGCAAATTCATAGTATCGGAACTGCATTCCAACATGATCTCCATGGAATTTTTCATATCCATCCATATAACGCAGGAACAATTCCACATCTTTCTCAACTTCGGCCTTCGGAGGGTTCAAATCGAGTTTTTGTTCATTTAATGTCACGTACTTTTCATCCGGCTCAACATCAAGCTGCGGGTACTCACTGCGTTGTTCTTTTTCCAATGTTTTTGCCTCAACCACATGCTTTCGGATGATTTTGATTTTATCTGGCGACAGCAGAATTTTTCCTTTTTTATCCGGTTTCGGGACGCATGGTTTGAATTTTGCTGCAAGTCCCTTTACATCAAGCGCAAAGCGCACTTCCTCTTTCTGATTTTCTGAGACAGGCTGAATCACAACAGCCTTTTTTACTCGAACCGTCTTTGCAATCGGAAGTTCTTCCAGATTTTCACCGTCATCGGCACACAAAAGCGAATCTTTTCCAATTTCGTCCGTGCTTTTTTCTTTTAACGTCTGGTAACACTCCATATACCAGTCAAATGCTTCATCTCCATCCATATAGCAGATATTCTCGCGCTGCCTTCCTTCAAATGCGGCTGCTGACATATTTGCCGAACCCATTATCACGCGTTTTCTACCATCCTTGGCTGAAAGCAAATAGATCTTTTCATGAGAAAGAATATCCCTTGCAACGAAAAGATGCAACGTTCCATTTTCCACACGCTCGGCAAGCTTTTTATACGCTTTATTTCTCATTCGTTCAATCAGCTTGCACTGGTACGCCATCACACTTTGCATGGAGTAATCCATAACATCTTCGCAACCGAAAATAATCTCTGCCTGTTCAAACCGATCCAAAAGTTCACACACAAAACCAATACCGGAAGAATAGGTGATTGCGCAAAGATTATTATATCCGAAAAAAAGCTCCTGCCATGTCAGAGACTCGCATGACTCATAATTCAGTTTAACAACATCCAAGTGCTTTGAGTCTTTTACACCGTTCAAGTTTTCCATAGTTTGCTGCTCATCGAAAAAGGACAAATTCTCCATTCAGATTCATTCCTTTCATTGGTTTTTTCAGCACAATTCAGTTTGAATGCTGCTCTTATTCACATTTTACACCTATATGTGTACTATAATCCTCCCTTTTTAGTCACTTTGGGAATCGTGCATAATATTTTTCAAGGCTCTTGTCGCAGACATCCACAATATGCAGCCAATCTTCCCGTGTCAGTTTGCGGAAGATGATGGGATTCACTTCAACGGTCTCTACATCTTTGCAACGCATCAAAAAACGCATGTCTTCAAAACGCTTGAAAGGATTGGACAGAATGTTCTTCTCCACATCCTTCTTAGTGTAGCCACCCTTTTGGTAGATACTGTTGGGCTTTTCCGCAATCATCCCATGCGCCTTGCGGTCTTCATAAAAGTCAATGAAGTAATCCACCACATCCGGCAGGGCAACTCTGCCATTGCTGTCCATGTACTCATAAATTGCTTTGAGCAGGACCGGCTTATAGGAAAAGCTCATATCCATCGTTTCAATGAATTTCATGAACTTATCTGCCATATTCTGCGGCGTGATGAGATCCCAGCCGTACTGCTTGGCAATGTTTCGGACACTTTCCTCGCGGAAATAGTGGAACATCCGCTTGTCGCCAAACGGGACAGAAAGATCCGGCTTGATTTTTCCATCCTTGATATAACGATCTACCGTTTCGGATTGCACATCTACCATCCGAACAAACTCAATCTGCGAGATCATATCCTTGACGCTGTTCTGCCAATTGAACAAGTCGATGATTTCGTAGTCGTCTACATCAATCGGCACATCCAGCCACGCTTCCGGCTTTTCTCCCTTGAACAGCATGTCCTGATCCAGCTTCCGCTTGTTCTCCGGGGCCAGCACATAGGCCATGGGCTGATATTTTGAAATATCCAGCACCCGATGCAGACTGTAGGGCATATTGAACATATTGGCGTTGTCTACAAAATCAATCACCAGCAGGTCATCTTTTCCCGGACAGCGGCGGGTGCCTCGCCCAAGCTGCTGCATATAGATTGTTTTAGACATTGTGGGCCGTGCCATGAACAGCACTGTGGTATGAGGACTATCCCAGCCCTCATTCAGCAAGTCACAGGCACAAAGAACATTCGTAGAACCGGTTTCGTAATCTTTCAGGATCTTATCCCGGATTTCTACCCGGTCACGCCCGGAAACAGCCTCTGCTTTCACCCCATTGTCGCGCAGCAGCTTCGCAATCTCCGCCGCATGATCTACACTTGCGCAAAAAATCACAGTCTTCTTGCCATTCACGTACTTCAGATAGGTATCAACAATCAACTGATTGCGCTCCGGAATGAACAGCTTACTTTCCAGATCCTGCGAGTTGTATTTGATACCATTGATCCGCACATCGGTTAGATCAATGTTGGTTTTGACCCGGATGCAGCGAATCGGCACCAGTACACCGCGCTCCACTGCAGTCTTCAGGTCCATTTTGTGGGCAACATTCTGGAACAACTCCAGCATATCCTCGCCATCACTGCGCTCCGGTGTTGCAGTCAAGCCCAGAATAAACTTCGGATGGAAGTAGGTAAAGATTTTTTGATAAGTATTAGCCGCTGCATGGTGGCATTCATCCACGATCAAATAATCAAAATCTGTCGGGGAGAATTTTTCCAAATCCTTGGAGATGCTCTGCACCGTGGCAAAAATAACAGTCTGCGAAACATCTTTCTGGCTTCCGGTATATTCCCCCAGTGTAGCCTCTGGCCACACTTTTGCAAACGTATCCTTAGCCTGTGAAGCCAGCTTCAGGGCATTGACCAGAAAGAGCGTTCGTCCGTCCACAGCTTTTGCATCTGTGACTGCCGTGATGGTTTTGCCCACGCCGGTTGCATGGTACAGCAGCGCAATGGTTTTGCCGTCCTCTCGCATCTTCTGCAGGTTCTCGGTGGCTTCCTGCTGGTAATCCCGAAGTTCGATGGTCTGTTCCATCTGCACCGGCAGGTCTGCTTCAAATGCCTTGAACATGGGGCTGGTGCCCAGAAATGTAATCAGCTCGTCTTTGACCTTTTCCGGTTGCTTTTCCAACTGGCTGTAGATCCAACGGTAGACCTTCCAGTTGTCATAGATCAGGCTGTTCTGTTTCAGGAGGTCATCAGCATACTTATTTTCGGACACCTTGCTGGGGTTATGGTAGGTTTCTCCGTCTATTTCGATTGCTATCTTAGATTCAGGAGATTCCAGCGCAAAATCGATATAGCGGTGCCGACCGTAAATATCCACGCAGGGGTATTGAACCTGCAGATTTTCAGTCTTTTCTGGGCCGAACGCCTCACAGAACAGCTGAACAAACAGTTCTTCCGCACGGCTGTTGACACTGGTTGCTTTTAATAGCTCCATGATGGCCCTCCTAAAATTCAGATACGCCCTGTTTTAGTGAATTATAATAGTGCTCCACCAAAATCCTGAATTACAAGATCACTGTCTCGGCCAGAAACAGTCTTTCCTGTAGCTTTCTCAATTTCATTCAAAATGGCAGTCGAACGTTTGATAAAGAAATCATCAAATCGATCTGCGCGGATATCTCCTGTATCGATTAGATGAGTCCTAAGATAGCCATCCAATACACTCGGTGAAACCTGACCTTTCTTTTCAATTTTAGTCAAGTACTGGCTTGGCGCCACTCCACCAATTTCACGGTTAGTAGAATACGTGATAGGTGTCTTGTTCACGACAGAATTCCATTTTGCGCGCGGCAGCCCTTTTTTCTCGCAATAATCTCGCGGGAAGATATGGTGAATGTCTATACTCTCCGCTTTATAAACCGTAAAGTCCATTTCACGACCACTGATAAAATCTTTGCATTGATTTTTCAAGATCCGTGCCATAATGCCTTTATAGGCTGCGCTCAATCTTGACTGCAAAGATAACAGACGCACTGGATTAAAATAAAACTCCTGCACCGTTTTAGGCGTTTTGCTGGCGTCTTCTAGCCACGCCATCACTCCCACTACATCATATACGTAGCGCGTTTCATTTGCACTTCCATACATTTCACCAAAAACGCCGCACCAGTACCATTGCTTTATTTTGTCTTTTACGCTTGTTGTTTTAATGCGATTATGCTCTGCCAGCAGTGTACAAAGAACTGCAAGCGGAATCAATTGCGTTGTATACGGTAAGTCCTTGCTGGAAAAGATCCGTTCTTCCTGCAAAATTTTTTCTGCTTCTACAAATCCATCTGTCAAATCATCTGCATACCGCTGATACTCTGCCAGCGTCAGATTCAAGACATCTTTCTTCTTACAACTTACGGTTCCTCCTTTTTTATACGAAGACAGTAATGTGCAAGCTGTAAGGAAGTCCGTTGCAGAGGTCACCGAAAGAATCTCATCATTAAAATATTTATTCTTTCTCTCTTCCCAGTCCTTACGCAGTTCGAAATTATCCATTGCAAAAATCGCAGTGACTAATTCAAAAACTGTAAGTGATACTCCACCAGTATTTACATTCTCAAAGACCTGGCAAACTGCCTCCTTGGGTGTATCTTTATCCAATGTAATCACTGGAATTGTATACTGTCCCAAAGGAACAATTACTTTAGACAGAAAATCCATATACAACTTTGCCGCATTCGGATCATACTGATGATATTGCATATAATCCATCTGCCACTTGCTGTATTTACTGGGATCTAAAATAATGTTCAGAGGAAACATGTTCTGTGCATACTCCTGCGAAACAGAAGAAAGATCCAACTCAATTTTTCTGCCAAAATCTGAAGTTATTTTTCGATCTTTCGGAACAGAGACAACAGAATCTACTCGATCAATCGTACTGTTAACCGCTTTGACCATATCAATATAATAAAATCGCTCTATTTCCTGTCCTTTGTCTGTCTTTGTCCTAACAGCCTTCTCACTAAAAAGCGAAGAGTAAACGGATGTCAATCGTTGCTGTCCATCAAGAATCAGCTCATCTGGTGTTACTTTGTCTGCAGAAGGTGCCCCTTCAACGACTCGTGATTTGAAATGAATACTCTCATTACCGTATTCCAGAAACATTGCCGCGCCAACAGGATAGCCATTTGTGATACTTGCAATCAGTGCTTTTATTCTACTGTCGTCCCATACCCATCCCCTTTGAAAGTCAGGAAGTTGCGTTTTTCCAGTATGGATCGTAGACATCAGGTCTGTGATTTTTCTATCATTCGTTTTCATAGAGCACGCCTTTCTTCACTCCACACCAAGTGCTTTAAACACCGCATCCTCTGCGCTGCTGTAGAAGATCAAATTAAAACTTCCCACTAATTCGGGAGGTACAGTTCCAAGATCTGCAGCGCTTGTAATCGGCAGCAGAACTTTCTTCGCTCCACTATCAAGGCAAACCTGCAAGCTGTTCGCAAGCTCATCTACCTTTAGAATTGTACCACTGATACTAATTTCACCTAGAACAGCAAGGGTACTGACTGTTGGCCGTCCAAGCGCAATACTGCACAGCGCAATCAGCGTAGGCAATGCTAATTTTCCTGTCATGCCAATACCTTGCAGATCCTGATAATTGATGATGTAGTCTTTAGATGCAGTGCTGATGCCTCCGCTGATGCGTTTTCCATTTGCTTTTAGGAAATTGAACGCCGTATTCGTTGACTCTTTGCAGTCACGGTCACTGCCAAGACCTGTGCGCTCAAACTTTCCGCTACCAGGCAACATCTGACTTTCCAAACGGAATACACCAATCATGCCACTTTTTCCGCGAGATACTGTGTAGACCTGTCCTGGATTGCACATACCATCTGGAATCAACTTGCCACCGCCCTGTTCAGGAACCGACACATAATGCTCCGACATGTCTTCCAAGTCGATATAGGAGAAATTCACATCGTAGAATTCCATCCCGCCCAGCTTTTTCAACTGTTCTTTTACGCGGCGACGCATCTCCAATGAAATCTGCAGAACTTCTTCCAGTTCAGATTTATCAAACACTCCATCTGGGTACATCAGTTTTAGATAACCATCCACCATACGCCGTACAGCAATGGTATCACGCTGATTCAAATTTTTGCCCAATCGGAAATAATGATCCAGCGCATCACCATACTGTTCTTTCCGCAGTTCCCGGATAAACTCAGCCAGATAATCGCTGATGAAACCATAGTCATTCGTAAAATGTTCGGGTCGAAATTTCGGGATCTCCCAGCCGGGCAAATAGCAATGGATACGATCCAGAAATGCAGTGTCCGTTCCCATTTCGGGAGGGAACGGATCAAACAGGCTAGAAGTTTTTAATAGAATATCTACACTCTGGTTGATATTGCCCACAAAGACCATTGAAGCTGAAGCGACCTTTTCTTCTTTACCACGGGCAAAAGACCCAGATGCCATATAATCCTTCATGATCTGGATGCCGTCTTTATCCTTGAACTTGATTCCGGCAACCTCATCAAAAGCCACACAGTCCCAAAGACCAACCAAGCCAACCGATTTGCGCCCCATATTGTAGAACAGGTTTGCAACGGTCGTCTGTCCACCAGAAATCAAAATGCTGTTGGGCGAGATTTCTTTATAAAGATGCGATTTTCCCGTACTGCGGGGACCAAGTTCACAGAGGTTGAAATTGTTCTCCACCAGTGGAATCATTCGTGTGAGCAGGAGCCATTTTTCTCTTTCCGTGAATTCGTCCGGTTCCATGCCGATAGAACGCAGAAGGATATCCAGCCACTCATCCTTTGTAAAAGCTTTACGGCCACGCTTTAATTCGTCGATATCGATATGCGGCATCTGGATCGGTGTTAGTTTACGGATGCTGATTGGAGTAAGGTCCTTCTGCTTTTTCTGGCTGGACTGCAACGGTTCACCGCCCAGATCAACAAGGCCAAAATTATTGTCACCCTCTACTTCATAATCCAGCTGTACAATGCACCAGATGCCTCCGCAGAGCAGCCGATCATATTTTTCCGGATATTCATCCGAAATGGGCACCTTGTCCAATCCCAAATTAGAGAAACTGGCAAAGAAGCAGTTCTTCTTAATGTCAAGATTGACCGTGATCATATCAATAACAGTATGGCTTCCCTTTTTTCGCAGCTGTGACAGAATTTTCTGTGCCTCATCCGGACGAACAAAATTGTCCGCCAGAATCCGTTTTACATTTTGTACGCCTTTTTCAATAATAGCTTCGTCATCCGAACTACAGTACTGGCCTAATAAAAACTCTAGCACATAAACCGGGACATTCGCACCTTCTTTGATCTTTTTAGTCAGATCCTTGCGAACGATCTTTCCATCAAAATTCTGCCGTAATTTTTCCTTGATTGCGTCTCGACGGCAGTTATTTTCCGCATTCGGCTCCATTTATAGTCCTCCTGCTCCCATCAGTTAAAAAAATCGAATTCATCAATCGCAAATGCAATATCGATCTGGAACTGTTCCCGCTGCTGCATCTGCTGACCCTGCTCATCCGCAATCACCAGATAATAGGTTGCTGTATTGCTGAACTTCATCGATTTGAGGTTGAAGTTGCAATGGAACGTACGATCTGCGCCGTTCTCACTGGTTTTGTCCGCAATAATCTTCTGGGTATCGCTGACAGGCTTTCCGTATTCATCCGTAAACCACACCAGATAAGTATCAGCCTCACGGTTTGCACTTACCGCATCTTTCTGGTAGAAATCCAGTGAAAAGATCATATTGCTGATCTTCCGACTGGAAGAAAGCAAACTCACTGTTACGGGGAGCGTATCATACTTCTGCTTATTGCGCCGATATTCCATAGAGCCGTTGCGCAGATAATGATATTCGATCACCGGAACCGTCATTTCCTGCAGGCTGATACCGCCATGCACAAAATTCAGCCCGCCACCATTCATCTTGATGCGAATACCTTCCCGTGGAGCAAATCCAGTGTATTCCGTTTTTCCGTCCAGGAATTTTACAGGAAGCAAATACTGCGGATCCGCCTCCTTCTGCATGATTGCATAGCGTCTGCCATATTCCACTTCCATATCATGGAAGCTGGTTTTATCCACTTTGCCATCCTCGGTCAGCGGACTGTAAGTGTACAGGAAGCCATGATCTGCCGTAATCAGAATGTTCGCCCCGCCGAAGTCATTGACGATAATGCGCACCATATTCTTCAGTTCACTGATAGCCCTATCGCATGCCGGGAACACAGAGGTGTCCGATGTATGGCTTGCTTCGTCAATGGTATCATGGTAGATATAGACTACATCCATCCCCTTGACCAGTGCCGCACGCTCTGCACGTTTCATCCCGATGATGTTCTTATACTGCAACGCCACGCTGGCCGGATTTACACCTTTCAGGACCTTATCCCGGTTCGTGCTTGCGGTAGACTGCCCATCGGCCAGAACATTCAATACCTCATTTTTCAGTTCAGCCGTCAACGTTTTGTGTGGGAGCAATGCCGCCATGCCAAATTTCGTGATAGACGGGAAGATGCCCTGCATACTGCCGAGTTTCACATTGCTCTGCGTTTCTCTGCGCAGTTCATCTGCCAGTGATGCCGCCACCTCGTAACGCATAGCATCCGAGATGATCACGAACACGCGGCTGTCTGCCGGACGGATGTGCTCATTGTAGAAATCCGACTGCTGCGGAATTTCCAATACGCGGCCATGCTCTGCCATCTCATCAGCACATACATCCGACCAGTTTTTGCCGAGGCCTCCCAGAAACCAGTAGGAGTACAGTCCCTCTACCTTATCTACAACATGCTTGAACAGGTCGTCCAGTTTGATATTGGAGGTTTCCAGACTTCTCTGGAAGCTCAGATGGAACAGTCGATAATAGGTGTCCATCCTGTAATAGTCCTCCGCATATTCTTTCCAGACCTGCTTTGCGTCCGGGGTATGGAACCCTGCGGAGTGCTCTTTGAAGAACTCCTGCATGTTGGCCACTTGCAACAGACCCTCGTAGAAATTTCGGAAGTACTCGTACCAGACACAGGTGCGACGTTTTTCCACCGTCTTTGTGATCACATCCACATCAATGATATGGTCACTGATCTCCGTCATCAGCTTGCTCAGGACAATCTCGTTGATGCACGGGAAACACTCCGTTGTCGCCAGATCATCAACCGTCAGTTTTTCCAGCCTCTGCGGCAGATGTGCTTCATCTTCCACATAGCGGGCCACGTCATAAAGCTGCTGCAGATCACCACTGTGCAGCCACTCCGACACCAGCTCGTAGCAGTACGCCTGATGCGGAATGGAAAGGAACTTCTCAAGCCCTGCCAGAAATTCCGGGCGCAGTGTGCGCGTAGAAGCTGTCAACAGAAGATGAATTGCCAGCTGCCCAAGATCCGGCTCTTCCTCTGCATAGCCACAGCCCTGCCGAACCATTGCCCAGAAAGCTTCTTCTGCACTATAATCCACAAAACTCTGATAGATTGGATTCTGCGCTTTATCCAACCCGCCACGAAGTACGTTCAGCAAGATTTCATTGGGCTGTGCTTTTTTCATACCGCAGAGCGCCGCCATCACGGCCATGTGCAGCTGTGCCGGAGTGGCAGGTATCCTGTGCCATGATTTTGGCACGACGAGCCTGTGCACCAAAAAACTTCCGGTAGTGCTTCACCAGCTTGCGCATAGAGGGATTGTCCAAGATATCCAGTTCCTGCATCCAGTTGGAAACAGCATCCGTCCGGTAGCTTTCGCTGTATAGTTCAATATCCAACAGCCAGTCATCCTCCTGCCGTTCGTAGGAAATGGGGCAGTAGACAACATAGTTGCTCGTCAGGTCATCCACCGACAGCATTTTTTTGACCGCAAAGGTATTGCTGCCGGTCAGTGCAACCAGCTTAGCATTTTCAAGCCGGATCTCATCCAGCTTGTCCGCATATTCATGCTCTTCATCATACCAGAAGATGATCCGGCGCTCATAAAATTCCGGCAGCGGTGCCGCAAACCGGCGGTTGAAATCTAGTACGATTTTATCTGTTTCCACAATACTTCCTCTTTACTTTACTTCGCTTGCAATTTTAGACAAACTATCAGACATTCTTTTCTCTGCCGCGGCTTTCTTTTTTGCTTGATTCCACTCTTCAAGAATCATAAAAATACATTCTTGTAGTACAGGGAAATACGTAATACAGTCATCTTCTGATAATTCATGGATGCCCTTACTGATAATTCCATAAATTGTAGAATTGCTTGTTAGCATATCTGGTAAATAATTTTTGAGCAATTGGATTCGATCGCGTACCTTTTCACTTTGATATTGATCCTCCGTAATGACTCCTTCTCCTACTGCCATATTCTTTGCATCGTTAATAAGATGCTCTATAATACGCCGAAGGTATACATACGATCCGATACCAATCCCCTGTGCATGTAACCCTATTGCACGTCGCATAGCTCGCATATCTTCTTTTGATAGAACTTTTTTATATTGATTCAGTTCAGGAAAAGCCAAATCTGCGACGGATGGAAACTGTCCAATTTTTTGTAGAGTATTATTCTCTGTCCGAACAACGTAATCCAGTCTATGTCCTTCATCCATTGCACAAACAAAGGAAAATGTCATTAGCCTCGTTGCTTTCTGCGTCTGCCAATAATTCCATCCCCATTCAGATGGTTTATCTCCCTGTTCCGTTCCGCATGATCTATGCAAATGCTGTATTTGACGCAGTTCATTAGCTAAAAATTTCTTGGTTCCAATATCTTCGCGGTATGTAATCGGCGACATAGTAAAAACACGTTCAGCTTTACACTGTGGACAGAATGAACTTATTCTTACTTCACCGGCAATTAAACTACATAATTCTTCAATATTTTCTTCCGTAACGTCAATGGTATCATATAGACCACTATTCAGTAGAAATGTCGCAAAAGCATTTTCCATTTGTTTTTTACCTCACTTAATCTTCGCCAGCACGTCCTTAAAGATCTCATAGTTATGCTTCACACCATCGTCCAGATCAAGCTTAATCATCTGATCGGCCAGCGCGTGAACTTTTTCCTCATACTGATGCAGCTCAGTGTCCTGCGCCTGCACTTTGTTCAGCTGCTTGGTCAGCTTGACACGCTCGCTGGTGCTGGTGGCAGCGGCCACCTGTTTTTCCAAACCTTCGATGGCAGTACGGTAGCGCGCCTGCTGCTCGTGGACATAATCGGTGCGGATGCGCGCAATGGTATCCGGCTGGTAGCGGTGCAGGTAGATCAGGCACTTGAAGCCATTTTTCTTACCGCTGTCAAACAGCCAGTAGATGGGGCGCTTCTGATAAATTTTGCAGTGGTCGGTATAGAAATCGTTCAGGAAGTAGTTGCGGATGACCTCTTTCGGCTGGCCTTTGCCGCCAAGCGCCTTAGCGATGAACAGGAGATTATCCTCCAGCGAGCTGTCACCGTATACCACCCGCACAAACTCCACAAAGTGGCCCATCATGTCATCTTCAAAGTATTCGTCGTCACAGATGGGAATAATACCGTCTGCATCCGGCTTATAGATATTGTATTTGCCATCATCCCATGTACCGCCTGCGTAGGCAAGGCCATCATAGGTGGGAGAGTAGCGGCCAAACATACAGCCCACAGCGTAGGAGATAAAGGAGCGCACATCCCGGCCAAGGTCCGCTTTGCGCACGGTCACATCCTTATCTTCTACTTCCGGGGTCAGTTCATCCTGCAAGCCGTAAATATCAATAAAAATGCGGTTCAGTTCTTCCTCGTTGGCTTTCAGTCGGTTAAAGCGATCATCGCATTCCGCCTGCCACTGGTTAAAGGCTTCGGAAATAGTGGAAACATTACGGAGCAATGGGTGTTTCTTAAAGTCCCAAGAGGTTTCAAAGGAGTTCCAGTCACTTGCCACATTTTTAATGTTTCTATCTACCAATATTTCTATATTATCGTCATGGATATCTGCACTCATAGGAATATTCATAATGTCTCCAACTTGTATATTTACAGTCGGATTAAACATGTCGATAATTCTCTGTGCAACTTTAGAATTCAAAATTGCCAAAACGATGGGTTGCTCTTTCAATGAAGGCATTATTCCGCATGATGCGGATTCCATAATGAATCCCTCTGGCATATATCTTGCTGAAAATCGCCCTGTTGTGATTTTGGACCAAGTAATTCCTTCATGGAAATACAAATCTGTATTAAACAATCTTCTTGACCAAGACTTGGTGTTGGGATCTTTGGGATTATGTGTTACCCAATATTTAATTTCTTCTCCATCATTATTCCAATTCATCACATAGTCAAAATTCCCATACCATCTCTGAAAACCGCCACCTTTCAATGTAGGAATCCACTTGTAACCTTTTCCATCATAGTTTTTTGATATATGAAAACCAATCGTCCTAGAATCAACTTCTTGCCATATTCTCAAGAAACGCGAATTATCTCCCGTACTTGAGCCTGCAAGTGTCCTATATAAATCTCCAAGTTTTGGCATTCTTTCAAAGTCAGAAATAAGTTGTTGACTTCCCCAATAAATCACTCCATTTCCAGGAATCTTCCCAAAATCATCCTGATTGGCAGTATAGCGTTTTTCTCCGGCAAGGAACATATCCTCCTTGCCCTGCTGGGTGGTAGGTTCAATCAGGCGGCAATACACACCTTTAAAATTATCAATATGCGTCCGCACACGCACAAACGAGGTCGTCTGCACCACTTCGCCGCCGATTTCTTCAAATGCTCGTGCGCCAAGATGTGCCATGCTGACGGTTTCAGTCAGCATCATCTTCTCTCGCAGCTTTTCAAAGCTGGACAGGAACATCCATGCGTGTTGGGTGATCATTGCCTGATAACCGTTCTGTTTTGCCATACGGGAGCATACTTCAATAAACACGGCAAACAGATCGCTCTTGCTGTCCGGGTAGTATTTTTTCACATACTCAGATAAATCCAAGTTCATATTAGATGCACCCATATACGGCGGATTGGTGACGACCACATCGTATTTCTGCGCCAGCGTCTGCGCCACCTGCACCAATGGGAGTAATTTTTTGCGAATACTCTCCCTATGGAACGAGGACGCGTCTGCCACCTCGTCAAACCGGGCATAGAGGGCATCCCAGTCCTGCGGGGTGATGGTGAGAATGGAGCCATACTCCTTGGCATCGTAAAGCTGGGTGAGGATAGTGTGCATAGCATCCGTCAATGACGGTTTGCCGTTGCAGAAAAACTCTACATCCGGCTTTTCGATGCGGTTGCTTTCCTCAATGGCATACACATGAGGCTGGGTGGTGTGGCTGAAAAAGCGGCGGTCGTACCGGCGAGCCTTCATCATCACCGCAAAATAGGCCAGCTGGGCGGCGCGGTCGTCAATATCCAGACCATAGAGGTTGTTCTGCAAAATGCTGGCCACAGCATCGCGGGGCGTGTAGCCGTAGTTCTCGTAGATCTGCATCAGTACATCAAACAGATACGCCAGAATATGGCCGCTGCCGCAGCAAGGGTCGATGACCTTGATCTGTTCCGGGGTCAGGTCGGCATACTGTTTGCGGATCTCGGCAAGCTGTGCCTGTACCTGCGGCTCCTGCTGGGCTTCCTCCAGATAATAGTGCCACTTGGTGTCCTCCGGGTCACGGTTCCCGGCAGTATAAGCTGCTTGCTCCTCCGGTGTGGGTAGCAGCTGTGCTTTTGCGTCCGGGTGACCCTCCACCCACAGGCGTCCAAGGCTGTTTTCCACCATGTACCGCACGATCCAGTCTGGGGTAAACAGCTGGGTCGCCGCCGGGATATTTTCCTTGGTGATCTTGACATTTTTCTTGAGGGCAGCAAACACATCGTCCTTTTTCTCGCTGTTGTAGTACTGATACAGCCAGCCAATGATCTGGACGGCATCCTGCCAGTTGTCCTCCGGGATCTGGGAGATCATCTGCTCAATGACGCTGCCCTCCCGGAGCAGGTTGTCCGGCAGAAGCAGCTCCGTGTAGTCCGCAATGGTCTGGAACATTCCGGGAAGAATGCTGTTCAGCGCGTTGCATTGCACGATGAGCAGGTATTTGTACAGTTCTTCGGCCTGCTCGGTCTCTTTCAGGGCGTAGACCTTGTCCTTATCCAGCTTATCCAATTCCAGATGCAGGGCTTCGGCCAGAATCTGGGGCTTGAACGCATTGTTTTCATCCGTAAACACGCGCACATGGCTGGGCAAATAGCCGTTGACCTCCATGAACCGCAGTGCCGAGAAGCGGTTGAACCATGTATACGCCACCTCTTCCATAACCTGCTGGTAGCCCTTTTCATTGATCTGTGCGATCAGTGCCCTGCGTTGCTGCATCTCTTCTGCAGACAACACTTTGCCGTTGACGCTATCAGCACCGGCGTCCACCATTTCCGTTTCCGTAATGCCGTACTGCTGGGCTTTCTGCGCCACGCGGGAGAGCATCTCTTTCCGTGCCCAGACCGCATATTTCTTGATGGCGTTTTTATCCATGATGGTTCTCCTTAATTCAACGAGCCAATTTCTTCAAGTTTAACAACATCCAAAATTGCTGGTGCGAATTCCCAGCATCCAGGATATCGCATCTGCGCATTTTTATCACTAACACATTTAGATAACACTTTCTTTAATTCTTCTATGCTTTGAACATCAAAAAGATCAAACATCTTTTTACAGTACTTTCTTGACTTGATTTTTGTCCATTCTACCGGATTCTTTTTTGCATAAACGTACAAATTAGGGAACCAGTATGGAGCACTCCACACCTTTTCCGATTGTATTAACTGAAAAGCGTTTCGAATCTGGTACAAAAACAAATCAGCTTCTGCAAGTGCCTCAGAGGAATATATCGGCAGCTTTTCTCGTTGTGAGCAAATAGTGTCTCCCAATAAAGTATATTTTCGTGCATATTGTGTTTGAGGTTTATAGTTTTCTTCTATCAAACTACTGTAATGTCGAAACACACAGTAGTTCTTCTCTGTGACGTTCCGATCCAAACAGCTGTTTCTTAAAAAATACGTATATGTTATCATAGCATTGATTTCTTCATATTCCCCAACATGACGTAAATAAGCAATGATTGCAATGAATAATTCCCATATAAAGATATGATATACCTCATAATCCCAATCAGACGCTTGACAGGAACCAGATTCGAACCCATAAGCACTGGTCAATTCATTGTACATTTTTTCGAGAGCAGGGCAGACTACTTCTGAAATTGAAATTTCAGCCTCATCAAGTGCTGGTAAAAAGTCTAAAAAGATGTCTCTGATACTCTTTGTCTCCAAAAATTGGTTATAGACTTCTTCTCCAGCATTTTTTATTGACTTGTAATAAGATTTTAACGCTTCAATATACGCATCGATGAACCTATTTGCACAACTATGCTTCTTTTTATCGCTTGTTGCACCTTTTATTTGACGAATCAGATCAGTCAGAGGAAACAAATCACTCTTTTCTTCATCAAGCCATTCAGGCTGTTTTCCTAGTTTTGGCTTTCTATATAATGGTTTATTGTAAATATTCCGAACCAGTTTCTCATACTCTTCTTCAAATATGTCCGAATTTGAAAAGTCTATGTAGATTCTTGCTTTTATATATGCAGGAACATACTCCTTTCCTTCTTCATCTCGCTCCGTTATAATCGGAATGAACTTTTCTTGAGTTACTTTTCCATACACTTCGCTTGAAATAATAACCGTTTCATCGCCAACACCACCCGTCCGATTGTTGGCTTTTTCCGTATACGTTTTATCACAGAAAATCAAAACCTTCGTTATATCAGAATTATTGACGCACTGCTACATGAAGACGTATTTATCTTGTCCTTCTTTTAAATCCCATTTGTCAAGAACAACCTCGACGCCATGCGACATTAGTCTGTTAGCAACTTGGAGAACCAAATCGCTCTTAGTCCATGAATACGATATAAAAACTTTTGGGATAACATTCTCCACCATCTTTTTCTCCCGCTGTAATTCAGCTTGATTTCACTTTAGAGTTATTAATTGCATAGAGGATAGCGTTTTTATGATACTACGACATTAAGCCTTTTGTACCAAGGGAAAGGTAAGACTTTACGTGCCAAAACTCGCATTTTATTAATCCTTGCTATTTTGATGGCATCGCTGCGTGTAGATTTGAACGAATGTAAAAAAGCGGCACTGAAAGCGTAGATTTGATTTGCTTTCCATCAATACCATGCGCTTCAACATCGCAGGTTTTAAAATGCGCCTGATTGCAGTGCCATTGCAGCGCATCAGCTTCCTGTTCAGTCAGCGTGTAGATTACGCTCTGATATGGTGCAATTACTTGCTGAGAGTCTTCGATAAAACAGTCAACAAGTATTTTATCTCTGTATGTGAGAGTGAAATCATTGAGGATTACAGGCTTTTCGCCAATATTAAACACCTCAATTCCAGACTCTGACAAGCTAGTTTTTGTGCGATACTCTTTGTCCGTCAATTCATTTGTAGGGGTTGACACCATTCGGAAGCACAGCTTTGGCTTTTTATGAAGCGAATCCGTGATTTCGTTAAGTGCCCAACCCACAACAACACCTATAATTGCAGCGAAAATTTCAATCATATTCGACATATCCATTTAGTTCAACTTAATCTCGTCGCAGTCGTCCAGTAGATTCTGAAGCTGGCAGCGAATCTTCTCCACATAAGCATCAATATCTGCATCGTTCCGCAGTGTCTTGGCCGGGAACAGGATCTGGCGGCTGTAAGATTTCACCTTTTTCTGCCTTGGTGCCGGAGTAACAACATCCTTCTTTTCTGCGGCCGGCTTTGGTGCTGGTGGCATCAGTGCAATCTCAATGCTGCTAACAGCATCATCCTTGTACTTGCTCAGCGGGATAATCATACCGTCTAGCAGTGCAATGCTCTTACATTCGTTGATCTTCGTCTTGTACCCGTCAAAGTAGGTGTCAGATTTGTGGATAATGTCCATCGCCTTGGGATCGCCGTCGGCAGCGGTATGGGTCGCTTCCATGCACTGACGCACTGTTTCCAGAATCTCAGAGCGTTTGTCATCCAGCATCTGGTCATGGGCTGTACGCACCGTTTGCATCAACCCATTCAGCTCCGGAATGCGCTTGTAGTTGAACTTCTGCCCAAAAGATGGCACTGTGATGATAAGCCGAATCTTGTTCAGGGCATCGTATGCCGCCGCATCCTGCGCAATGCGGTCCAGATCCGCCTGCATCTCGTATTCCAGCCGTGCAGCATCATCAAAGGTGCCGACCTGACTCTTGAAGAAGGTCTCTACATTGCCCATGGCATCCTTCTGATCAAAGAGGTCGTCCTCTTTCTTGAGCAGATAGTCGATCAGCGCGATGTTGTCCTTCTTCTGGTTCAACACTTCCTGCGTTGCAGCAATGGCGTTGCGTACCATTGTTTGATCTGGGTACTTGTGGGCACCATCGTATCGCTTGTTCAGTTCGTTATAATGCTCCAGCTGGTTTCCGAACGCTTCAGCAATAAACTTGACCAAACCGTCTTCGTCCGCAGGAACATCCATGACATCGAAATAATCCCGCAGAAGGCCCCGCACAGCCTTCATTTTGGTTGCCGATACCACCACGCGCTTGCTAATGGATGTTTTACCCACCTCACTCTTTTTGCGGAGCATGTCAGGTAATTTGGCGTTGTCCGGCTGGATGGTAGTGCCTGCATATTTGATGGTTACCTTCTGATTCACGATCAAACGCGCCACCACATAAGCAATGTCGATTTCCTTCCAGCCATAGGGTATACTGCTGAACTTGCTCTGTACATCCGCCATCGAGGTAGGCAAATGCTTCATCGCCTGCATTTCAAGATATTCTTCCACAGCTGCTTCCGCATCTCGGTTGGGGTCAGCTTCTGCAAAAACGATATCTGCACCAGAAAGCACTGCCATAATTTCAGCATCGGTATCTGCGTTTTTCCCAATCAGGTCCAACTTGCTGTAAACATGCGAGACCAGATACTCCATCGTCTGGTCAATTTTGGCCTTAGCATTGCCGCTCTTAATGTCCAGATGTTCACCATCGGCGTAAAATTTTGCGTTTTCAATAGCCTCTACCAGAGCTTTGCTGGCTTCAGCTTCATACTTGGTTGCTTCTTCCTGTTGGCCGCGGATAATATCCTGAGCACTCTTGGGCATCTGGCTGACATTCCGCTGTTTGACATATTTGCGGATCTTCATGGATGCTTCCAGTGATTCATAATACGGCGTATCGCCCAAAACTACAATCGCCTCGCTGCCTTTGGAGCTGTTCATCAGGCGAAATTCCGTTTTTTCCGTTGCATCCGAAGCTGCCGTCAAAAAGCGCAGGCGCATGCCGCCTGTGGCGATGCCGTACATAGTGTTATCCACCATCTGATCAAACGGGAAGTCGCACTTGCCGTAACGGAACTTTTTTGCATCATAAATTATGCCAAAAATAATCTTTGCTATATCCCCAACAATAGCGCCCGTATCCACCTGTGTAAGGTTGATTTCTTTTTGGATGTCCTGTTCTTCATCCGTCAGGAAGTTGTAGGTGTCACCAGTACGGCCGATGTAGTTCTGTCCCATCAACCGATCCAAGCTGCCGCGCAGCTTTTCGCGCATAGCAACCTTTTCCAGACGAATGTCGTCCGCCATCAAGATCACAAGGTTGTCCAAGTTGGCCGGAATATCCTCATTGACATACCGGATCAGATAGAGAAGTTTCAGAACATCCACGTCCATTGGCTCCAGACCATCGTGATTTTCTACAGCTTTGCTGCAGCGGTCAATCACGTTGCGAATAGAGCTGTCCAGAAAAGAATGTACAGTATCATAGAAGCGGAACAGCGGCACCAACGCAAACTCGTTCTGCTTTTCCACTTTCTGGGCTGCTTCCTGGAAACCGCTCAGCATGGAACGCTCGCCGCCGGAGAAGTGTTTACCTGCATTGCCGTGTTTGCGGATCTCCACAAAAATTTTCTGCATGATGAGAAACTGGTATGGAACGAACGGAAAGTCCTCTGCAAATTGTGCCGGACCAGAGAAGCCCTTGATGTCCGGCATTGCATTTGTAAAGCTGAACAAGTTGCGCATCCCGGAGCTTTCTTGCTCATAGACTGCATCCAGCGTTTTTTCTGCTTCTGGAGTTTTTTTCAGAATGCGCTTCTGGATTACTTCGTCTACGGAAGAGGAAGAAAGGCTCAGACGAGTTTTGAAACGAGCCTGGATCCGAGAGAATTCATCTGCGCGTACCTTGATGATCTCATCAATAGCTTCCTGTCCGGTACAGACCACCCAGACTTTTCCTCTGCATTCACTGCCGATTTTTTCCACCAAAGACTGCAGATTCAGCAGCATATCCGTGTCCGTGCCAACATACTGACCCGCTTCGTCCACCATAAACAGAAGGCGGAAGTTTGCAGGTTTTGTTCTGACGTATGCATTGATGTCGTCTACAAGCTGTGAAACAGAGAGTTCCGTTGCGCTCTTATCGTTAAACCAGTTATTTGCATCCTCTTCACTGATATCCAATGCTTCCGCCAATGCAGGTTTAATGACCTTTCCATTGAATGCAAACGCCTTGCGCACTTCTGCCCAGGGCTTGCCCTTCTTTTCTTCAACCAGACGGCAAAATTCATCCATCTTGCCCTGCTGCGTAATGTACTGCTCCAGCATAGCAACTTTAAGATTGCTGCCAAAGAATCCCAGATGATTATAGAACACCTTAGCAAAAACACGTAAAACGGCTGTTTTGTCCTTATTGATAGAGCCTTCATAATCGATATTAAACAGAATCGTCTCGGTTTCACCTTTGGTTGCACGATCCACCTGCATAAAGGTACCGGGGTCATCCTCAAATTTTTTGCGGAAACGCTCCACCGTACGAATGCCATTAACCTCTTTGTTTTCCAACAAGTATGACAACATTTTCAAGAAGTGAGATTTACCGCTGCCAAAAAAACCGGAGATCCAGACTCCTGTATCTGCCGTTGGTTCGTCAAATGCTTCTGCATAGGTATTGAAAAAGTCTGCAAAATGCCGCTTCAGCTCTCGTGTAATAACGTACTCGTTCAGTTCCTGTTCCAGGACCTTGTTCTCGTCCTCGTCAACCTTGACAACACCGTTAATTTTACGGTTGATGTCTTCTACAAACATATTCTGTATAACCAACGCTCTGTTTCCCCCTTCACACAACGTTAAATGCGCGATAGTAATTGTTCGGCTTCAGACAGTTGAACAGCCGCAGCTGCTGGTCGTTAAATGTTCCCGGGTAAAACACAAGCACCGGCCTCTCTGCAAACAATGATGCTTCCAGTAACGTATGAATTCGCATAAATGGAAACGCTTCTCCAACGCCAGTCAAAACCAATACTTCTCCCGGCTGGAACGGCTCGCTCTGAATTTTCTGCACAATTTCATCGACTCCAATTGTCGATTGAAGCTGTTCCAACAGATAATCATGGCCGTCCTCTTCTTCCATATCGGGGATTGCATCTAAAATATCCATGCCTTCACAAATCCCTAGGAAGATTTGATATAAATTACAGATCCGCAACTGACAGCCCAGTGTCATATCTGTAGATAGCTGTTCAATGAAATGTCGAACCGCCATTTCATCTCTCGGTTCATAGCAGAAGATACGAATGTTCACTTCATTGCTAAGACCTTTTCCTTCCAGGAAGTCTTGACTCTGAATCATCTGCCGAACGTTATCAAGGCGTTTTTGTATGTCACCCATTAAATTTTCCTCACTCAAAACGGTTAAATGCGGGCAATACCGCCTGATCCCCATTTGTAAGAATCACATTTTCCAATTCCGGATAAAGCCAAACCGGGTTCAAATGGCCTGCTTTTATATCATTCAGGTAATCATTTTCCCTTAAAATTCGGTTCAGAACCGATTTTAACTTTTTAACTGTAGATTCACTCCAACCCGCGATGGCTTCATTCTGTTCCTGTAGTCTTGTGAAAAAGCTTGTCAGATCAAGTTTTCCATAGCTGAAATCCTGGTTTCGATATTTTTCCCCAATAACTGTTACCATAAAATCCCAGACAAGCCTATTATCTTTCATAATCGCATAAAGACAAATTTGTTTTGCCTCTTCAACTGGATGCTCTGCAACATTCCGAATCAGTCGTTCACTGCTCAAAAGATTTAGCCGTCGATAGCACGCCCGTACCATACCAACTGTCATACGTTCAGTTGGGTACTGAAAGAGGTTATCTTTTGTAATTATGTCCGTTATTTCTGATTCATTTTTTCCATCTACCATAAATTTAGCGACAATACGCATTTCGTGGAACAGAAACTGCTCTCGTGTCAGAGAAGCCTTGTAAGAACTGTCCAAAGGGCATATCATACCGGGGAACCTCCTGAAATCCGTGAATAACCGATGTCTTTGTATTAAGCAAGTACAAAAATCCATTATGATATCATCATATATATTTTACACTTGTAATCAGTTAAAATCAATGAAAGAATACCAAAGACTACAGCGACATTGTTGCGGCAAGCAGGGCGTCTGTCTATACAAACGCCATTTTTGCTTCGTAAAATGCTTGTTGGGAATTTCCAAACCCTTTGTGATCTGCATCGTACCGCTGCAGGCTGCGCGTTCCTGCCGAACGCTTTTTTGATGGAGTTCATGATTCAGTGGTATATTCGCTGGGCACAGACCCACTTAAAAGAAAAAGTGCCGACAATGATTTTGTCAGCACCCACTGTAACCTATTTACTTCTCTTTGATGTACGGTATGTTATCGATATATGCGTTCAAAATATCGGTTGCGGCTTTCTTCTGCCCCGGTGTAAGACGGCTCAGCTTCCGGTTCAGCTCATCATCTGCCACATAAGATGCTGGGGCTGCGGTGTCCCGGATCAGCACATCTGCGGGAACATCCAATGCTTCAACGATCCGGATGAAAGCGTCCAGGCTTGGCGTCTTCACCCCACGTTCCAAATCACCCACATAGTTTACAGACAGATCTGCTTTCTCGGCCAGTTTATCCATTGTCCAGCCTTTTTTCCTGCGTTGTTCTCTGATTCGTTGGCCTAAAAGTGTTTTCATAACATCCTCGCATTCTATTGGCGTTAGTTACACACCACTAGAATAAAGGCCGTGCATTTCTTTATATGTAATCAGTTGGCGTTTGTTCAACTCTATTAGCGTTTGTTTCGGACAGAAAATTTTAGAGCATTTCTTTGTTCAAATCATCAATGGCCTTTTTGAACCGGGCATGCTACAATAGCAATGTTGTGCAATGCACATCAAACAAGAATAAAAGGAGCTGCCGAACGTGGATTCAATCTACCTGCTGCCCGGCGAAGAACGCTGTGTCAATTTCAGAGATTCCGATGGCATCCCAAAGGTACACTACACATATTGTTCTTTGCACGGCAGACTTTTCAACTGCACCTGCCGCTCAAAGGACGAAGCGCAGCGGTTATGTGAGGATTGGCTCGTCACGCAGGACCGCTGCTATATAAACTAAAAAAGCCACCGAGGATTCTTTCCCAAAACGGATTGGGATCGAATCCTCGGTGACTTTCGTTTTATCGGGTCTGCTGCTGTTCCTGTTCGCTCCTGTTGTCTGCAAAAAACATTTCTACGTTTTTCTGTGCCTTCATCAGCTCCTGCATCCTCTCTCGTGCTTTCCGATAGCTCGGATATTCTGCTTTTTTCTTTTTCAGAAGCTCAACATATTCGATGCTCAGTTCTTTTACCTTCGGAAGTTTTTTCAGCCCAGCCTCATCGAAAGCCGCTTTGGCCGCCTTGTGCAACGCAATGCTCTCCCGATTTGCTTCCAAGAATCGCTTGCTGTATCCTGCTTTTCGATAGGCCTCATAGATGGACCTTGTTTTGGCATAGTTGATAATGTGCGTTTTCATTACCGCAATTTCTGCCATCCGCGCTTCCGCAGCTTTGATGGAGTCGCCCAGTTCGTGATAGCGCATCGTTGCAGCACGCACCTGTTCTTCCATTTCATCCATGCTCCCGATTTTGTTTTCCTGCAGAAAAATCAGCGTCTTGGACATCTCCTTCAGGTTGTACCGCTTCGCCCAACGCGCATAGCCGTCTCCCTTTCCTTCAGCCAATTTTGCCTGAATATCCACCAACATCTGAAATTTCTGTTCCTGCACCGGATGTTTTTTCCTCGGGCAATGCTCTGCTTTTCCGGCGAGGACCGCTTTTAATTCTTCCTCACTGTATCCCGCCCCCAAAGTCCGAAACCGGATGAATCGTTTTTGCCGTACACCTTTCACCGATGTGAATTTTCCGCGCTTGACCTCATATCCCTGCTGTTCCAGTTTTTTCAAAAATTCTTCGTAACTGCCCGGCTTGTCCGCAAGGATGCTGTCAATCACACCGCACAATTGATCGCGGTTGCTTTCTTTTGGCGGGTAAAGTACACGCTTCTGCCGCTCCCGGTAGGGCTTTATTTCAATCACAGACAGGCTGTGTTCCAGGCAAATCAGGTCGCTCAGCCGCTGCACAGCCAACCCCGACAGCAAAAAGTCCCGGAATTTACGGCTGCAGTCCAGAGCCGTAGAGTTATAGATAATGTGATTGTGAATATGCTCCCGGTCGGTGTGCGTAGCAACCAGAAAAGCATACTTGCCTTTTGTAAAGCGCATCGCCAACTCATAACCTACTTTGTTGGCTTCTTCAGCGGTGATTTCTCCGGGTTTGAAGGACTGCCGAATCTGATATGCAATCACGTCATTTTTCTGTCTGCGCCCTGTAACAAGTTCGTACTGCCGCTTGGACAGCATAAATTCTTCATCTACAGTCAAGGGGCTGCATTTATAGCTGCTTACAAGCTGCCCCTGCTCCGTTTTATCCGGGTTTTGTGCATAGTCGGTGCGGCTTTTCAAGCAAGCCGCAACAGACTTTCCCTTGTTTTTATGCAGCGCAATCAGCCGTGTTGCTGCCACCTCAAACCACCCCCATAAAGAAAAAGCCGCCCGAAGGCGGCACATTATCCATCAGGATTGACGGAACAACTTTTCAAAATCAGCGGCCCCGGCCAGATACATTGCCTGATATCGTACGCTTTCCAGCTCATTGCAGATCTCATCCAACTGAAGATACTGCTTCCATGCTGCTTCGCCCACCATTTTCCGGTGTGCGTCTTCCGCTGCCAGTTTTTTCCGCAGGAGTTCGTGATACCATGCATTGCTTCCCAATTCATCCCGAAAAAGCGTTGCCTCACGGTCATTGAAATAATCCAGCATTTTACCTTTATTCATCGTTTCCTCCATTACAGTTCCGTAAGCCATTTGCTGAATCGCTCGACGGCTTCCACAAGCGCCGTTCCTGCCACGATGAGCAAAAAGCACCCGAACTCTGCCACAAAAAGGATCAGGAACTGTGTCCATTCCCTACAATAAAGAGTATAAAGTCCGCAGCCAAAAATATACAGCATCGGCAGCGCAAGCACAAATGCCGACAGATTCAATGTCAATTTCAGCATCAGCGCAAAGAAAGCCGTAAGCAGCGAAAACGGAAGAATAACCATTCAGCTTCACGAATCGGCTGCGCACGACTTCCGCAGGCTTGTCATCCCCTGCCACCCGCAGCATTCTGCGTTTCGAAGAGCAGGTATCCACCAGAAGATTCACGATTTGATGGATGGTGTCCTCCTCATCCGGGCAGGCCCGGAGCAGCAAGTCCACCTCCAACGACTGCATAAAATACGCTTCCAGTCGTGTGCGCTCATCCGCACCGTCCCCTTCCTCGGAAAGGAAAGGGTCAGTCTCACTCATTTCAGTATTATTCCACTCAGTCTTATTTCCTCGTGATTTTGCCGTTTCCTGCTGCGCTGAATCCGCGGCACCGGAACCGTTCTTTTCACGATTCCGGAAACGCGGGTCTGCAAAGTTTTTGACGTAAATCAGATTGGGTTTTCCCAGCCCGCGCCGTTTGCGCTCAATCAGTCCAAACTTTTCCAATTCCCGGAACAGTTTGGTTGCCTTGTTGTCTGCGCAGCCCAGTGCATCCATCACTTCCTGCACAGGAAAAATGATATACACCCTTCCCTGCTCATCCAGCCATCCGTTTTTCACCGACAGCCCCATGCGGTCCAGCAGGATGCCGTACAGCGTTTTGGCATCAGTGGACAGGTCCTTGAATTTTATGTCCCGGAATAAAATTTTGGGCACCCGGAAATACGAGAACATCTCGCCCGACTGCCCATAGAAATAGTCAAACATCCTGACTTCCTCGCTTGTTCTGCCTTGTCACATCCTTGACACCTCCGTTCGTAGTATGATGAAATATGTATGACTATCGTTATTTTTCTTTACAAAGATGGCCTGCCATGCTACAATAGCCGCATCTACGGCCACCGGACAACAGGAAAGGAGTATCTCATGGCCAAAACTGCCGACACCATTGCCATCTATTCCCGCAAATCCCGCTACACCGGCAAGGGCGAAAGTATCGGAAATCAGATCGACCTCTGCCGCGAATATATCCGCACTCACTACGGCGATGCCGCCGCGGAACATGCCGTTGTCTTTGAGGACGAGGGCTTTTCCGGCGGCAACCTGAACCGCCCGGATTTCAAAAAGATGATGACTGCGGCCAAGGACCGGAAATTCAAGGCCATTGTGGTCTACCGTCTGGACCGCATCAGCCGCAACATCAGCGACTTTTCCAGCCTGATTGAAGAACTGGGACGGCTGGGCATCGACTTTGTGTCCATCCGCGAAAGTTTTGACACGTCCAGCCCCATGGGCCGCGCGATGATGTACATCGCGTCGGTGTTCAGTCAGCTGGAACGTGAGACCATCGCGGAGCGCATCCGGGACAACATGCACGAGCTGGCAAAGACCGGGCGCTGGCTGGGCGGCACGACCCCCACGGGCTACGCTTCCGAGAGCGTCAAGAGCATCACGGTGGACGGCAAGACCAAAAAGGCCTGCAAGCTCAAGCTGCTGCCGGACGAAGCAGAGATCATCTACAAAATTTTCGACCTCTACGAGCAGTACGATTCTCTGACCATGACCGAGACCGAACTGCTGCGGCAGGGCATCAAAACAAAAACCGGGCGTTCGTTCACCCGGTTTTCCATCAAGTCGATTTTGCAGAATCCTGTCTACCTGATTGCAGACAAGGACGCCTATCAGTATTTTGTGGACAATGAGGCAGAACTGTTCGCCCCGGAGTCCGATTTCGACGGTGTGCGCGGCGTGCTGGCCTACAACCGCAGCGATCAGGAAAAAGGCCGTGCTACGGTCTACAATCCCATCAGCGAATGGATCGTTTCGGTGGGCGAACATCCCGGCATCATCTCCTCGAACCGGTGGATTCGGGTGCAGGAATCGCTGGAGCGGAACAAATCCAAGTCCTACCACAAGTCCCGCGGCAACGAAGCTTTGCTCACCGGTCTGCTGTGGTGCTCCTGCGGCAGCCGGATGTACCCGAAGGTCACCGGGCGCAAAACTGCCGACGGGCAGGTGGTCTTTCCCTATATGTGCAAACTGAAGGAGCGCAGCCGGAGAGAGTTATGTAATGTCCGGAATGCCAACGGCAATTTGCTGGATGCTGCCATCTGCGAGCAGGTCAAGCACCTTGCCGACCATTCCAGCGACTTTATGAAGCAGTTGGAAAAGGCAAAGTCCGCCCACGCAAGCAACCGCTCCGAGTTTGAGACCAAGCTTTCCACCCTGCGCAAAGAGCAGGCCGAGACGCAGCGGAAGATCAATGCACTGATCGATTCGCTGGCTGACTTCAGCGACAGCACCGCTGCTGTCCACCTGAAAAAGCGCATTGAGGAGCTGAACGGGCAGGATGCCGCCCTGAGCTCCCGCATCCGGGAATTGGAAAGCCTCACCGACAGCGGTGTTCTGGACGGCATCGAGTTTGACCTGATGCGTCAACTGCTGACCGTGTTCCACGACAACATCGACGATATGACCGTGACCCAAAAACGTGCCGCCATCCGCACCGTGGTGCGCAAGGTGGTGTGGGACGGCAAGGTGGCGCATGTGGTGCTCTTCGGTTCACCGGAGGACGAAATCGACTGGACCACCTTCCCGGTAGACCCGGAAGAGGACGAGAATGACCCCGAGGGCGGTGGAGATGGTTCCGATTCTCCATCCGGCGTTCGCTCGGGTGAGGATAGCATTCTCAATGCATCTGCTGGCATAGGTCGCAAACCGCGCCTTGCGGGTGGTGTCAAAGGTATCCACGGCCTTCATCAGCCCAATGGTTCCAATTGAGATCAGGTCCTCCTGGTCGCCAGGCTGGGCGTAGTATTTCTTTGCCACATGGGCCACCAGCCGCAGGTTGTGCCGGATGATCTTCTCCCGCGCACTCCTGTCCCCCGCCCGCAGGGCCGCAAAGGCTTCGATCTCCTCCCGTGCACTGAGCGGCTTTGGGAAACTCCCCGCTTCCAGATGCAGCGCCAGCACCAGAAATTTTGTAGCGAAAAATTGCAGCAGCGTTAATAGCATACACATCACCCCCTGGTGCTACTGTATGCTGTTGGAAGATCACAAAGTATTCCTCCGAATCCGGAGCGCAGGGATGGCATTCTGCAATTTTCCTGCGGGTTCGTTCGTATTAAGGATAAGGGACCGAATTTTGTTGGTAAAACGGAGGAACCATTATAAAAAAAAACATCTGCTGCCCCTTTGCCGGACGTGACAGCCTCCGGCGTGGGACAGCAGATGTTTTTCCTTTTTTACGATGCAGTCAGATTCACTCCGCAATGGGCATGGTCTGGTAGAACCAGTCCTCAATGGCCTTGCGGGTCCGGGCGAAGAACTGCTTCACCGGGCAGGCAGCGTCGCGGGCTTCCTGCTCCAGATCTGTACCTGCGGGGAAATTGCGGATGACGGTATAAGCCACCGACTGCGGCGGCAGCGACATCATCACGGCAGGGTCGTGCACCACACAGATCTGCTCCCCTACTGCAAGGGTAGCGGGATCGGAGGTGGTCTTTTCGTCATGGTCCTGCCACTGGGTGCGCTCAGTGATCACCATTTCATAGGTCTCCTGCCCCTCTGCGGTCACCAGTACAGACTCCACTGTACCGTCCGCAACGCGGCTGATCTCTTCTACCGTACCATAGTAGTAGAGCCGCTCCGAAAACAGTGCCGAGGCAGCGGGCAGTGCACTGACACTGAGCAGCAGCACTGCAAGCATACAAAAGAACGAGCGATAGGTCTTTTTCATAGAAAACCTCCATTTTTCATGTTGCAGCGGAGCGCCCGGCGCTCCCGGATGCCTTATTTTACCATAACTACCATCGGATTTCTATATCCGGGCTTAACCGGCCACGGAAAATCAGCTTTTATGCAAAAAGGACTGCCGTGCATAGCAGCGCACAGCAGTCCTTTTTAGGCTTTTATCCGTTTACTTGCCGATGGAAAGGGTGCCGAAAGCAGTCTCTTCAAAGTGGCTGCTGTACAGCTCCTGCATCAGCTTGATGAGCGAGAGGGTATCCTCCGCACCGGCGGTCTCGTAGCAGGAGTGCATGGCCAGCTGGGGCAGACCGATGTCCACACAATTCATGGACACCTGTGCCATGGCCAGATTGCCCAGCGTGCTGCCGCCTACCTTATCGGAACGATTTGCAAAATACTGCAGCAGCACACCGGCGCGGGCAGCCAGCTCCCGGGCGGCTGCAACGCTCATGCCGTCGCTGGTGTACTTCTGGCCGGCGTGGGTCTTGATGACCACGCCCTTGTTCATGTAGGTGCAGTTGTTCACATCGGTGTGCTCCGGGTGGTTGGGGTGCACGGCGTGGGCGTTGTCGGCGCTGACCATAAAGCTGGAAGCCACCGCACGGTGGAAGTCCTCATCGCTGCCGCCAAGGCTCTGGGCAATGCGGTGCAGCACATCGTACAGGAAGGTGGAAGCCGCGCCCTGCTTGGTGCCGGAGCCGACTTCCTCGTTATCAAAGAAGGCTGCCACACCGATGGAGCGG
>OHYU01000260.1_pt1 | contig 31633 bp, 31 predicted proteins | sample 1580331 | NCBI WGS metagenome assembly OHYU01 (sample SAMEA3882519, study PRJEB24775) | human gut metagenome | biome: human-associated habitat; feature: intestine environment; material: feces | place: Netherlands | collected 2009/2010
TTTGAGCACTTGTAAAAGCATTAACCAACTCATCAATATCATTATTAAAAAATTCATTTAAGCCCCACACATCTTCACCAATTTCAAGCACAGTTACTCCATCTTCCTTGGCTTGTTCAAAGGTTGCTCTGATTAAAAATTTTCTCATCGCAGTGCTATTAAAATCTTGATCAATATATTTTTGACTCCATTGATTCATCTCATCCATTGATGACAAAGGATTAACTAATGGCTCAATTTTTTTACAAGTTTTCTGATATATGAACATTCTATTTCCACCAAGCACAAAATGATTGTGCAAGTCTGCCTTAGGATACTTTCTTAATTCTTGCAGATTTCTTTGTTCCAATGCATATGTAAAACTATTCATAAATAAATGCTCTCCTAGCTGTTTGATTTTCTCTATAAATACCGATTTTCTCAATTCTCCAAACTTGAATTGTCTAAAATAGTAAAGCCGTACCGCTTACTATTTTTTCTTTTACTGCTGAAACAGTATCTTTGATTGAATGCGTAGTTGTATCTATAACATTTAATTCATAGATTCCTAAATTTGAAAATTGCTTCCACATTGTTTCAACTAATTCAATATTTGTTTCTCTGTCTAACTTTGAGCGTTCGATAGCTCGCTTCATAGTTTCTTCTTTACTTGCCCTTAAAACGATATAGTGTACTTCATAATGCTCTTGAACAATGTTGAGCCACGGCTCTAAAAACCACGGTCCTACAATGCCATCTACAATTACATCATATCCACCACGAGCATATCGCTTCGCAGCTTCTAAAAACGCTTCAATGACAATCAAATTTTGCTCATTTGATTCTGGCAAATGCGGTGGTATTGCCCCTTTACTCAAATAATGATAAAAGTCATCTGTGTGCATATGCACAGACTTTTCCAAATCTGATTCTTTTGCAACAGCAGATGCCGTTGTAGTTTTTCCTGTCCCCGGCGCACCTGTGATTACAATAATTCTACCTTGATTCATCTATATTTTACCTCCACAACTTCAAATTTTCATTTCTTTACTCTTAGTAATAAAAAATCCGGCTTATGAAACAAATCCTTGTAATCCGGATATTGTTCAAGTATTTCATCTGTTGGTAATGGTTCAATCATTCATTACAAATTTCTTAATCCACTATAATCTAACTCGTATATTTTATCACATACCTCATCAATATACTTTCTATCGTGAGAAATACTGATAATAGCTCCCGGGAACTCTCTAAGCATTTTTCTGATTACAGGTCCCGATAAGGGCGAAAAGTTTCTTGTTGGTTCATCTAAAATAAGCACATTTGCTCCGCTCAAACTCATACTTAAAAGAAGCACCTTGGCCTTTTGCCCTCCGGACAGTTCCCTTATAGGATGTTCCATTTCATCCGCAGTATATTTAAGGGAACCAAGATATGTTCTAATTCTGGTTCTTTCTTCCTTGTCTCCTGATTTATCAAGAAAATCAACAGGAGTCATATCCAAATCAAGTATCTCTTCATAGTTTTGCGGCATATACTCTGCCTTAATATCATCTCGCTGCGAAAGTTCTTCCGCTATTTTTCTTAAAAGAGTCGTTTTTCCAACTCCATTAGCGCCAATAATACATATTTTCTCCGAGCCTCTTATTTTCAAGTTAATGTCTTCAGCCAAAATCCTTTTCTCATCCCTAGTCGTAAGTTTTGCAAGAGTATACTCTATAACTGTTTTTCCTGCCGGAATAGATGAATCTTTGTCTCCCAGTTGAAAGAAAATAGCCTCCTCCTGTTCCGGCATCTCCGTCATGTTTTCATCTTCCTTTTCAAATCTTCGTTCCATAGACTTAACTGCGTGCATTTTATCTTTTAAGTTTTTGGCTTCGGCTGGTGACTGTCTGGAACAGTTCCCTAATGCGTTCTGAACACTTTGCATGATTTTTCTGTATTTTTCATCACGAATCTTTTTTTCTTTTCGATCATTTAATGCTTGTCTTTCCTGGCTCTCAAATTTATGAAATCTTTCTTCTAAATATTTTCTGTAAGGAATTTTTGCGACTGTATATCTGGTCTTTGTTTTTCGCACAATCTGTTCAATATGAATTACCATATTCGCTGTATTTTCTATCAAAGTTTCATCATGAGAAATGAAAAGTACTATGTGCTCCCAGTCATTTATTATTTTTTCAAGGATTTCCAGCGTATTGATATCTATATCATTTGAAGGTTCATCCAACAAAAGCACAGTCACATCCTGAATAATAAGTCTCATTAGGTGTGCCTTAACTTTTTCTCCACCCGAAAGACTTCCCATTTTCTGGTCACTATAGAAAAATTCACTTGTCATTCCGAATTTTCCGGCAATTTCAGATAACTCTTTCGGTGTTCTATTCCAAAACATTTCTTCTGCAGAAAAGAACTCATAAATAGTTTTTTCTTTATCTTCTTCAGATATTTCCTGTGGAAGATAACCGAGTATTTCTTTTCCGACCAACCTTTCTCCTTCAGCTTCTATATAATTATCAATAAGTAATGGATTGTAAATCCACTTCATCAATGTTGATTTTCCATTTCCTTCTTCACCAATGATTACCGCCTTATCACCTTTATTTAGTACAAGGTTAAATTCACTAAGTATGACTCTTAAATCCTTTTTATGTGTTAAATTTAAGTTTTTTATCTGTAACATATTGGTTCCTCCTTTCGCCTGTGTGCAAAAGTAAAAAACGAGCCTTTTTGCATACACAAAAAGACTCGCCAAATAAACCTTTATATATTCTCACAAATGAAAACAAAGGAAAATCTCTTGCGATAATCTAATTCAAGCGTACACAAAAACAAGCCTGTTTACCACAGGGCTTAAATCATATATGTCTTGCTCAAACCAAATTATCTGTTATACATCTCCTCACCTTTCACTTCATGTGCCTTTCTTTTTTTGTTAGTCATACTAACATATTGTTACGTAATTGTAAATAGTTTTTATTATCCACCTCTGCAAGCCTACAATTCCAATTTTGTTGTCATCTTCACTATACTTCATCGCCTATCGAAAAGATAGCATATTTTATGAAACTTGTCGGCTGGGAACAGCTTCTTGATGACCTCAATCTCATTAGATATCATCTTATCGCACTCCTTTGCTGCTTATTATCTAGGGTTAAACTTAACTACTATTTTTTCTTTGCGATAAAAAATACATAACTATAATAATCTACTACTAATCTAAAATAAAGCGATTATAAGCTATCCTTTTTCCTGTGTTTGTTTTAAAGTTTTCATCTATACACTTTTTTATCTTTTCCTGTTCTTTTTCTTTATCCATAACCGTTAAATTTTCAAGCAAATCAGCTTCCCATTGTATTTGAAAATCAAGTCCATCAATTTTAGATGGAGTATGATGGTTGCCTATTATAAAGCATATTCTATCAATATTTTTGTTATAGCCTACCTTTTTTAATATTTCTTTCGCTACTTCTGGTCCTTCCTTTTCTTGATAGACACCATCAATAGAACCGTATTTTTTTTGTGCTTCAACCGCACCAATATCATGTAGTATAGCAATAATACTGATAAATTCTTTTTCTTCCTCTCCGATATTTTCTCCTTTCATTATATCTTCTGCATTTTTCAAAACTTTGAGAGTATGCTCTATGCCAAAAGGAATTTCTTTGAATACTTCTTTCATCTCTATAATAATTTTTTCCTTAAACATAAATTACCTCCATTTATACCTTATAGGTGTTTTAGTTCTATCTATCCACTTTTTTGTTCGCCGATACAATCAGCATCATGGGACGGCGCATTTCATCCTGCATCCCCGGAATATCCATCATGTATTCCGGCGGCTGCGGCTCCACAATATGATTTATTATAAAACCATTTGAAAGCAGTGTATTTAGATATGTGGTCAGTGTTCTATGATATTTTGTAACCTTTTCTCCCAAAAACACAGCTGTCCGTTTGCCCTCATAATAATAATTATCCACCGGAAAATGCAGTATTTCTCCTTTTTCGTTATAATGCCAGTCTTGTGTTCCATAGGCAGTAAAAACAGGATGTTCAACCGTAAAAACTAGCTTACCACCAGACTTCAGTATTCTATATATCTTTTTTACTAAAATCTCATAATCTGCTACATAGTGAAACGCAAGTGAACTTAATATTACATCAAAACTCTCCTCTGGGAATTCCACATCTTCTATAGCACAGCATTTATATTCAACCTGTGGAAAATGTGTTTTTTCTTTGGCTACCTCGAGCATTTTATGAGAAATATCAACACCTACAACAGAAGACGCTCCGTGTTCCATCGCATAAATACAGTGCCATCCATAGCCGCATCCTAAATCAAGCACACGCTTATCTTTAAAATCCGGCAGCAGCTTTCTCAATGTTTCCCATTCTCCTGCACCGGCTAGTCCCTGCTGTGAGCGACTCATTTGACTGTATTTTTGAAAAAATATATTATCATCATATTTGTTTTCTTTCATCTGAATTCCCCCTCGTTTAAAAAGTTATTCCGTTGCAATTTTTTTCACTTCTTTATAAAGCTTCTCGGTCATATCGTAGCATTCAAAAAGTGAAAGACCGAGTACTTCAAAAATATGATTTACCCTTTCGGCATATTTTTTAGGTTTATATTCAAAAGTTTCAAGCAGTTTTATAGCTTTCTTTTCGTTAATGCAATAAGCATTATCGCATGTAAATAGTACTTGATTTAAGCATGAAATAATACGAAAAACATGACCTGCAATATAATATTTATCCTCTGCTCCCGCATTTGCTTTTACAAACATTAAAGAGAACTCTGCTTCAAATAAAAAAAGCAACAATGAATTTTTACGATCATTGTTGCAAAAAATCGATGTTCCCGGCGGGAATCGAACCCACAACTAGCGCTTAGGAGGCGCTTGTTATATCCATTTAACTACGAGAACAAATGCCGTATTTTCAAGCTTTTCAGCCTTTTTCGGTTACGGTAACCTTCTTTATGAACTCAATCACTTTTGTGATGAATCATCTGTTTTCTTATTTCGACATTTCTATATGCCACAGTTCAAATCGAACTCTTAGTTATCGCCTTTTACTCACTCACGGCTTTAACCATGGTTATGTCTTAGGAGGCACTTGTTATATCCATTTAACTAAGAGAACATCAACGCATCATATTGTATACTATTTTTACATTTTAGTCAACTTCTATAAACAAACATTTCCCTGCATCCATATATTTCCTTTAAATCTTCTTCCTATCTCTGGTTCTCCGATAAGATCTTTCTCATTGATGCAGACATTAAAAATCAGATCATTGCATTCTACTTTAAGACAATATATCTGTTCTCCGGATACTTTATTTTCTTCCTTTGTATAATCCAAAATATTAGCAATAATACTGTATTGATCGCTTTCTATGCCATATGGCATAAAACATGTCTTTACAATAGTTAAAATATCTTCTTTGACAACTCTCTGTGACAAAATAGAATACATATCGATATCATCCATCGTCAGACTCTCAATTGCCTGCTCATCACCTTCTCGCGCCTGGGCTATCATCTGACTTCTATCTTTCCTATTCGCCTTTGTCATCTTTTCTTTTTTTTCTTCTATGGGAAGTAGTATACATCCGTCCACTGACAATCCCGAAAGTACTGCCCCATTTGAACGAACTGTAGATTTGTCATATATGTGTTCTGACAAATAATCACATACATTCTGCATATAAAAAATCAAAGTAACTCCCAGGTTTGGATCATCACATATACCAGCGTATGATTCCTTTTCTGAGTGCTTTTCTATCTCGATAGGCTCATTTGTTGTTTTATCTATGCCAATAAAATATGGATAATAGTATTCCATCTCAAAGCTATCATCCTCAGCATAAATTCCTCTTACAGTAAGACCTATATTAGGCGCAAATTCCTTAGATAACTCAGCAAACTCATTTCCTTCTGAGTCTTTTGTTACCTTTAGAGTATCTGGTTTATTTATAATCTCTTTTAAAATAATTTCCAGATCCATTTTCTTGAATTCTGAAAAGCCTACTGCCCTAAGAAATTTGTGCATTTATAATTTTACTCCTATTATAACTCTTAATTATGACATATGTACAAATATAGTTTTTCATATCTTATATCATGTGCTTAGACACATGATAGCCTGCGGCTGATACCTATGCGCATTCGCGCTGATATAATTCGCTTACACTCATTATATCATGTGTTCACACACATGATAAGCCTGCGGCTGATACCCATGCGCATTCGCGCTGATATAATTCGCTTACGCTCATTATATCATGTTATCATACTACTTGAAGAATTGAAATGTTCTTTTCAAGCATCAGGTTCATTTTATTGAGATTATTTTCTAAATTAATATCACTATTCTCATTTTCTGCGCTTAAAAGCATAATTATAGGATTTTCCGGATCCTTTGTCTGTGATATTACCACAGCTCTTGCCTGCTCGTTTGTTTTTACTGTTGTTCCAACAGGATATCTTGCAACTGATGATATAAGATTATTTACTACCTTTTTATCATATTTGACATCAATTTCAGACATCATCATATTCAAAGCTTCCTGAACTGATATCCTTTTACATTCCATTCCGGAAATATAACAGTCGAATGCATCACATGCCTGTATGATCTTGCATTCAATCTCTTTATTTTTCTGTTTCATTGGAAATCCGGTGCCGTTCATATTCTCATGATGACATAAAATCATTTTCATTGATATAAGCGGTATCCAACTTTCATCTTCTAATGCTGAATATCCTAGAATTGTATGTTTTTTATATTCAAACAATTCTACTGGTTCTGCATTGTCAAAATTTCTGTTTTCATATTGAACAGTTATATATCTGATACCTATGTCATGTAATAGACATCCAACTGCTATATTATATTTCTTTTTATTATCAAGCTTTAATTTTTTTGCAACCATTACAGAAAGAAGGGTAACCATTACCGTATGATCATATAAATTTGCATTTCTTTCTTTAATGTCAATTATTCCGTCTAATGGTAATTCATCTATTTCTCTAACAATGTCATTTGCTATAATTTCAAACTCCTTCAATGACTTGCTTGCACCATGATAAATATGACCTTCCATCAATCGACGTACTTTTTCAACATATTTATCAAGACGTGAAGAAACAATTATTGGATTAGGATCTTCATAATTCTCATATGGATCCTCTAACATAAGTGATTCCACCCCAAGTGATTTAATTAATGGTATATACTCTTCCTTGAGTACTGTTCCCTTTGGAATCAATATTTCATTTTTTTCAGTTACAACCGGCTCAGCTAATATTTCGCCACCATTTAAGACATTTACAGCCCTAATCCTCATAAACTACGCACCCCATTGTTATTATTTTGCAGGTTTATTTGCCTCCTTGGCCATATCTAATGCTTCCTGCTCTTCATCTGCCAAAACAATAATGGAATTTCCACCAACTATTTCTTTTATGTAAGTATAACAACCCTCTCTGCTATGAACTGCATTAATTACAAATCCGTCATCTTCCTCATTTAACATTGCAAGAGAAAAACTTAATTTGCCTCCCATTTCTTGAAATGCATCATATTTGACCAGTCCAATTTTTTGGAATGTACACTTCATATTATCAAATAACTTGTTAATACTCTTTTCGTTAGAAGAATTTGCTGCTATCAAATCATCAACCTGATCTAATCTTTTAAGTAATGTATCCTCTAAAGATTTTGCAGTCGTTCCACTCATAAAAATATTATAACGTTTTTTTAATTTAGAAATCTGAACTATATTAACTATATATAATATAAACAATATTATCACTATTGCAGCTAATCCAATTATAATATAGTCAGAATCAAATCCTATGTATTTTGATATCATTTTTATCTCCTATCTATATTGTCGGTCATTTATGTCTATTTTTAAATAGGCTCTTTGTCCTAATTTCAGCTAATTGTTCTAATTAAATCAATTATTCTGTCCAATTCATCCTGAGAATAGTACTCAATCTCTATTTTTCCAGAATTACTATTTTTGCTATTAATAAGAACTTTTGTTCCCATTATTTTTTTCATTTGTTCTTCAAGATCAGAATAAATTGCCAGAAGCTTTGAGTCTAGTTTTTCTGGTTCCTTTTTCTTACCTTTTTTCTCATTCTGCATTGATTTTACAAGTTTTTCTGTATCTCTCACACTCAGTTTCTGGTCAAATATCTGTTGTGCTAACACATATTGTATATCCTGATCCTCAATTCCAAGTAATGCCCTGGCATGACCTGTTGTAAGCATTTCATCAATTACCATCTGTTGGACTTTTTCGTTCAACTTCAATAATCTCATGGCATTTGTTACAGCTGTACGGCTCTTTGATACTCTCTCTGCCACTTCATCCTGTTTTAACTTAAATTCATCTATAAGTCTTTTGTATGCCAATGCTTCTTCTATAGGATTTAGGTCTTCTCTCTGCAAATTCTCTATAAGAGAAATTTCCATAATTTCCTGTTCACTTAATTTTTTTATAATGACAGGAACTTCTTTTATGCCTGCTATTTTTGCAGCTCTCCATCTTCTTTCTCCGGCAATTATTTCGTAATAATCGTCACGTTCCTGACAAAGAAGCGGCTGTAATACTCCAAACTGCTTAATAGATTCTGATAATTCTATGAGTGCATCTTCATCAAATTTTTTACGTGGCTGCTCTCTGTTTGGTTCGACCTTTTTTATATCTATCATTACTGCATCCGCAGCATGCTCGCTCTTTGGTTTTACAGGTTTAGATACTTTATCTGTTATTAAAGAATCAAGACCTTTTCCCAATCCCTTTTTTACCGCCATTCTATAAATCCTTCCTTTCTATTATTTCAGCAGCCAGATTTCTATAACTTTCAGCTCCTGCCGACTTACTATCATATAAATTAATTGGTATACCATATGATGGTGCTTCTGCTAATCTTATATTTCTAGGTATCATAGTATTATAAATTTTAGTATCAAGGTTATCTTTAACAGTCTGTACAACCTGATTTGACAAATTTGTTCTTACATCATACATAGTAAAAACTACTCCCTCAATCTGTAGATCAGGATTCAATCTTTCCTGTACAAGATTGATTGTATGTATTAACTGACTCAGTCCTTCAAGTGCATAATATTCACACTGTATTGGAACAAGTACTGTATCAGCTGTAGTCATGGCGTTTACAGTAAGCATATTTAATGAAGGTGGACAATCAATTAATATGAAATCATAATCATCACGTATATAATCAACATTTGATTTTAAAATATATTCTTTATCATTAATTCCAAGTAATTCTATCTCAGCACCTGCTAAATTTACATTAGAAGCAATTACTGACAAATTATCTACAACTGTTTTTTCTATACTTTCACCGATTGTACATTCATCTAACATCAAATTATAAACTGTATTTTCAACTTTATCTTTATCTACCCCCAGTCCACTGGTCATATTTCCCTGTGGATCAAGATCAATTGCTAAAACTTTTTTACCTTTTTCTGCTAAACACGCTGCCAAATTTATTGATGTCGTTGTTTTACCGACGCCACCCTTTTGATTCGCAATTGCAATTATTCTACTCATTTCAAATCCTTTTGTAACAATTGTTACTTCCTTTCTTTGTGTAATAATTAAGGATTTATTGCATAATTATTTTATATTTTGCCATAAATTTATACTAATTATATCACTAATATATTGCTTTTTCTATAGTAATAATGTTTCACGTGAAACATTTTATATAATCATTGCTACTTTATGCGTACATGCCTGGCATTATTCTTTAACACTATATAACTACTCTATAAAATACTTTCAATATAACCTATAAATTTATATGAATATATTTGTTTTTACTACAGTTCTAATGGCTGCACGATTGTGATTCAATCCAAACTTATTGTTTGAATCAACTTCACTATTTAAATAATGCATATATAACATATCAAAAAAATACATAGTATGAAGCAACATTTGTTTCCACGAGATTAATGAATATATGTATGTTCTATAAAATAATGTCGCCGTACAACTATGCTTTTACAAAATATATACTATTTTGAGCTATAAAAATATATCTTACAAAATATACACAATCTTTGAACTATAAAAATATGCCTTGCAAAATATACACAATCTTTGAGCTATAAAAATGTACCTTACAAAATATACACAATCTTTAACTATAAAATGTACCTTACAAAATATACATAATCTTAGGACTATAAAGATATACCTTACAAACTTAGGCATTCTAGACGAGTTCAGTTTTAGAAAATGCGTATATCTACACCCAACAACACTTTGTCACATTATAATGTAGAAAGTATGAGTTATTTATTAGTTCATATATATCATTATTTAGTTTTATATAATATTATTGAATTTGATATATATTCAATTATCATGTTCTATGCAATTTTATTGAATTATATATAATTCAACTACCATGTTCTATGTGATTTTATTGAATTATATAATTCAACTACCATGTTCTATGTAATTTTATTGAATTATATATAATTCAACTGTCTTATTCTATATCATTATTTTTAAAATATGGATAATTATTTTATAATACTCTTTTATATAATAAAACGTAACAAATTAACTTATATATTATAGCACATACTTTCACTTTTTACTTTTTAAAATAACCGATAAATATACTGATTTATTGATATTATATGTAAACAAGATATTTTCTTGTTCTTAATTTAAACTACTTACATTCTATAATGACAGAGTGTTCTTATAAGTGCTAATAGTAAATTATATATGGAAAATTTAGTATTCAATATATAATACATTTGTTCATTCTAAATTACATATAATATATTATGTGTGCTTCACTTGTTTTTCAAAATTTTAATTTATTAATAAAAACCCCCATAAATGTTTCACGTGAAACATTTATGGGGATTTATCTCATACTGAATTATTAACGTATCTGAATTATATTATTTCTGATTGCAAATACTGCCGCTTGTGTTCTATCTGTAACATCAAGTTTTTTAAATATACTGGAAATATGATTTTTAACAGTTCTCTCACTAATTTCCATTTCTTTTGCTATATCTCTATTAAACTTACCTACTGCCATCTCTTTCAAGACTTCTAATTCTCTTTTTGTAAGAGCATCTATTTTTATTTCATCCTCATTTTTTTCAATCATTTTTGAGTTTAATGCAGGAATTAAGCTTGGCTGAATATAATTTTCTCCATCAGCTATAGCAAATATTGCCTTCTTTAATTCAGCTGATTCTGAATCCTTTAATACATATCCATTTATACCTATTTCAACAGCTTTCATTAAATACTCAGTCTCATTATGAACCGTTAAAACTAAAACTTTTACTTTTGATTTATTATCTTTTAATTTTTTAAGAACTTCCAGACCATTCATCTTTGGCATATTTATGTCAAGTAATAACACATCTGGTTTAACTGTCTTTAATTTTTCAAGACAATCTTCTCCATTTTCTGCCTCGCATATAACTTTAATATCTCCATCAAGTTCCAAAAGATTTTTCAATCCTTCTCTGATCATTGAATGATCATCTGTAATCATAATTTTAATAGCCATTTTCTAATTATCCTCCTTTTTAACAGGTACTGTAACAATTGTTTCACAGCCCTCTCCCGGCTTTGATATAATTTCAAGTTTTCCAGATAAAAGATATATTCTCTCTTTCATCATAGATAACCCAAATCCTGAATTATCATTTCTTGTTGTTTCAGGAATAGTAGATGTATTAAATCCATCTCCATTATCCTTTATATTTAATATTAAATTTTCAGTATCGTATTTTAATACAACATCTATTTCAGATGCATTACCATGTTTTATAGAATTACTACAGGCTTCCTGGATAACCCTGAGTAAGGTCAAAGAAACAAGGCTATCGATTACATATGGTTCTCCGAGTATTTTAAAATTACATCTCACATTATTTGATGCCTTAAATTTATCAAGTGCTCTCTCAACTGTGACATCAAAACCTATATCATCAAACGACATAGGTCGCAGATTGTAAATCATGTTTCTTAATTCGTTAATGATATCCTTGAGAATTTTACCTTGAGATGATAATTCTAATCTGCATCTGATTGGATCCATATCCAGAAGTTTTATACACAATTCAGTCTTATGCAATAAAGAGGTAAGACTCTGGACTGTTGAATCATGTAAATCTCTTGCAATTCTTTGCCTCTCACCTTCAAGAGTCTGCAAAATAACTCTGTTGAACAATTCACTATCAGTGTTTGATATAACATCCGACAATTCAACAGATGCGTCCCTATCCGATTTACAAACTTTTATAACACTGTTTATTTCATCCAATTTACAATCGACATCAGATATCTGCTTTCGCAAAACCTTAATCTGTGGCTCAACAAGCTTTTGTTCTTCCTTTAATTCACTTATTTTACTTCTATTGTATGAATTAACTTCTCTTGGTGAAAATGCTTCAAATCCTGTATCACTAGACTCTTCAAGCATCTGTATAATTTTCAAATTCTCTTTGTAATGATTTTCTGCTGAAACAAGTTTTTCACTTAAATTACACTTTGTATCCAGAAATTCATCTCTTGTTTTCTCAAGATATTCTTTTACCATATACTATCTCTCTATCGAACATATGTTTTATTAGTAACTATAAAATTACTTCTATATTATATATCATTTTTTGCCTATTTTAAAGCATTAAAACAAATTTTTGTGTAAATATTTTGTGTTTTTTAGATATTCTACCATGTTCCCCAAAAATAAATTGTATAAATAGCCAAAAATGTTTATAATAAGCTTAGAAAACAAAAGGAGGGTTTATATGAAGAAAAATACAAAACGTCTGCTTACTCTTACAGTTGCAGCATTTGCCGGAATGTACGCATATAATAGATTTGTTGATTCTAATGCATCACGAAAAAATCTGTTAAAAACAGATAACGGACATTATTATAAATGGAAAGAAGGCAATATCTTCTATTCTAAAATCGGAAATGGAGCCCCTATTCTCTTGATCCATGATATTGACTCACGTTCTTCTGGAGAAGAATGGGCCAAAATAAATAAAAAGCTTGCTAAAAATTACACTGTATACACTATAGATTTACTCGGATGTGGAAGATCAGATAAACCATCTATTAAATATACAAACTATATGTATGTACAGATAATAACTTCATTTGTAAAAAATGTAATAAAAGAAAAAGCAAATGTAGCTGCCACTAATTTATCCGCCGCACCTGTTATAATGGCAAATAATTTAGATAGTTCATTATTTAATAAGATCATACTTATAAATCCTGCTCCACTAAAACAGATGGAACAAATACCTGATAGGACTTCCAAATTCAAACAGTCCATTATCAATATGCCTGTAATAGGAACATTTATTTATAACAAACTGATGACACCTATTAAAATTGATTTTATCTTCAGAAAGAAATTTTTCAGCAGAAGCCAGCTTATAACTTCAAAAATTGAGGATACTTATTATCAGGCTGCCCATTCGAATAACAGCAACGGCAAATATTTATATTCAAGCATTCTTTCAAACTACATTAATATAAACATGTATCATGCGATCAAGAATATAAATACACCTATTAATATCATTGCATCAGCTGATGTTAAAAATAATCTGGATACAATAAATACTTATCACAGCATAAACAGTAATTTTGAAATTACACATATTTCAAATTCCAAACTGTATCCACAGATTGAAATACCAGAAAAAATAACCGGTATGATCAGAAATATAATTAAATAAGTTGTTAAATATAAATGCCACTCTTTAAAATTAAGAGCGGCATTTATTATCTGTTTTATTATATAACCATAGTACTATAACAAATTATTCTGTTATAATGGTTTTTTTGAAGGTAATCCTGCTTTTCTTGGATATTTATTGCTTATGTTCATAACTTTATCAATTACAATAAATGATCTGGAATTATTCGAATATGAGAATTCATCTATTTTATTAATTTTTCCCCCTAACAAATGTATAGCAGCTTTTGCATTATCTACCTCATCTGCGCAATCTCCTGATTTATATGAAACAAATTTTCCCCCTATTTTCACAAATGGAAGACAATATTCCGATAAAGTAGATAGATTTGCAACTGCTCTCGATACAGCTATATCATATGATGCGCGATATGTCTTATCCCTTGCTATATCTTCGGCTCTTCCATGAATAGCTTCTATATCATTTAAATTAAGTTCATCTATTACATCATTTAGAAATCCAACTCTTTTATTCAATGAATCCAATAAAGTTATTTTTAACTCTGGAAATACTATTTTTAACGGAATTCCTGGAAAACCAGCACCTGTACCTATATCAATTAGCTTATAATCCGCTTTTAATTCGATAGAGCGGAATAAATATACGCTATCTAAAAAATGTTTATCCATAACTTCATCGAATTCTGTTATTGCAGTTAGATTCATTACTTTATTTCTATCGATAAGCATATCATAATATGTTTCAAAAGCGTTTAACTGTGAATTAGTAAGTTCTATTCCTATAGAATTCATGGAATTACGGAATTTTGTAAAATCATATTTCATATATCATTCTCCATCTATTGATTTTTCTGGATTTAATTTAGAAAATAAATCTGGATTTAAGAATTTTAACTGTTCCAGATATACCAATAATACAGATATATCTGCAGGCGAAACACCAGAAATCCTTGATGCCTGACCTATATTAAGCGGCTGGAATTCATTAAGCTTCTGCTGTGCTTCTATTCTTAACCCATTGATCGTATTATAATCAAAATCTGTTGGCAGCAATTTCTTTTCAAGCTTTTTAAAATGTGAAACCTGTTTTATCTGTCTTGTTATATATCCTTCATATTTTATAAGAATACTTACCTGTTCCCTTACATCATATGGTAGATCTGGTCTTTCCTCATCAATAGGTGCAAGTTTATCATAATCAAGTTCGGGTCTTCTAATAAGTTCAGCAAGAGTTATTCCATTACTTAATGGTATGCTATTATATTTTTCAAGCAATTCCTGAACCTCTTTTTTTGCACCTATGTTTATATGAGAAATTCTTTCTATCTCATCGTTTATCATCTTTTCTTTTTTACAAACATAGTCATATCTTTCTTGAGAAATAAGTCCTACCTCGTATCCCTTCTTAGAAAGACGTAAATCAGCATTATCCTGACGTAAAAGGAGACGATATTCCGCTCTTGAAGTCATCATGCGGTAAGGTTCACGGTTTTCTTTTGTTACAAGATCATCGATCAAAACTCCAATATAAGCTTCTGACCTGTCTAGTATAAGTGGTTTCTTTCCTAATATTTTCATTGCAGCATTTATTCCTGCAATAAGTCCCTGGCAGGCAGCCTCCTCATATCCCGAACTTCCATTGAATTGTCCACCACTAAAAAGACCATGTATCTTTTTAAATTCCAATGATGCATATAGCTGATTTGCATTAATGCAATCATACTCTATCGCATATGCATTTCGTACAATTTTTACATTTTCCAATCCCGGCAGAGTCCTGTACATTTTATACTGGACATCTTCTGGCATAGATGATGACATACCACCTACATACATCTCGTTTGTATTTATTCCTTCTGGTTCAATAAAAATCTGATGTCTTTCCTTATCTGCAAATTTTACAACCTTATCCTCTATCGAAGGACAATATCTTGGACCTGTTCCCTCAATTATTCCTGCATAAATCGGAGATCTATCAAGATTGTCACGAATAATTTCATGTGTTTCATTATTTGTATATGTCAGCCAGCATGAAACCTGATCTATCTGTACACTCTCCGGATCAGTTGTAAATGAAAAAGGTACAACTCTCTCATCCCCAAACTGTTCCTGCATCTTTGAAAAATCCAGACTTCTTTTATCCACACGAGCAGGTGTTCCTGTCTTAAATCTGTTCATCTTTATTCCATGTGCCAGAAGTGAGTCAGTAAGATGATTCGCTGCCTGAAGTCCATTTGGACCAGTATGTGTGATCATCTCACCTGTAAGGCATCTTGCTCTAAGATATGTTCCTGTACATAAAACAATTGCTTTACAATTATACAATGCCCCTGATACCGTTTTACATCCAATTATGTTATTATCATCATCTGTAATTATTTCCGATACTTCACCCTGTCTGATAGTAAGATGATCCGTATTTTGCAGTGTTTTTCTCATTTCTGTACTATATGCCTCTTTATCTGCCTGCGCGCGGAGAGAATGAACTGCCGGTCCTTTTGATTTATTAAGCATTTTAGATTGGATAAATGTTTTATCTATATTTTTTCCCATCTCTCCACCGAGAGCATCTATCTCTCTCACAAGATGTCCTTTTGAGCTTCCACCTATATTGGGATTACATGGCATAAGTGCAATACTATCAACACTTACTGTAAACACTATAGTTTCCAGACCAAGCCTTGCACATGCAAGTGCAGCTTCACAACCGGCATGTCCTGCTCCAACAACTACAACATCATAATTTTCTTCCACAAAAACTTTACTCATAACTGCCTACTTTCCCATACAAAATTTACTAAATATCTCAGTCATCAGATCATCCTCAACTGATTCACCAATTATCAGACCAAGACTTTCATATGCATTCATCAAATCAATGGAATAAAAATCCTCCGGCATATCATCATGTATGCTATTAACTACAAGTTTTAAACTTTCAAGTGAATCATTAAGTAGTGTCTTATGACGTACATTAGTAATATATACCTCATCATTAAAAGAAACTGTTCCATCAAAGAACATATTCTTTATAACATCCTCAAGTTCTTTTATTCCATCATTATTTTTTGCAGAAATAGATAATATAGTTTTATCTATATATTTTCTTACTTCGCTCTCATCAACAATAGTCGATAAATCCGATTTGTTCAATAGTATTATTGAATTTTTATCTTTTATTATATTTATTATATCAAAATCATTATCATCAAGTTGAACTGATGCATCTATAACATAAATTATTAGATCTGCCCCAGTTGCATGCTTCATTGCCTTTTCCACACCTATTTTTTCGACAATGTCTTCCGTATCTCTTATTCCGGCCGTATCAACTAAATTTAATGTTATACCATTAAGGTTTATCTGTTCTTCCAGTACATCCCTTGTTGTTCCTGCAATATCAGTTACAATAGCTCTGTCTTCCCCAACCAGGATATTGAGTAGTGAAGATTTTCCAGCATTTGGTTTTCCGACTATAACTGTATTAATTCCTTCTTTTAGAATTCTTCCATTATCAGAAGAATTCAACAACGCCTGTATTTCATCACACTCTTTATTCACAATGGACTCCAGCTTTTGTGGATAACCATCCAGGGAAATATGTTCAGGGTCGTCAAGTGCCGACTCAATAAACGCAATTTCATGTAATAAAACTTCACGTATGCTTTTTACGTTTTTTAGCACAGACCCATTTAACTGACTCAGTGAACTTTTAAGTGCAAATTCGTTTTTTGAATTTATAACATCAATAACGGATTCTGCTTGTGATAAATCAATCCTGCCATTTAAAAATGCACGCTTTGTATATTCTCCAGGTTCGGCCGGTCTTGCACCATTTTTTATGACTGTCTCCAAAATCCTTTTCATGACAAACACACCGCCATGGCAATCTATTTCTATTGTGTCCTCTCTTGTATAAGTAGCTGGTGCCCTCATCACTACTACCATTACTTCATCAATTTTTTCATCACCGTCATATATATATCCATAATGTATTGTATGACTTTTGCATTCACTTATTTTCTTTTTATTATTTTTTGATCTATATATTTTATCTGTAATCTCAATTGCATCCTCACCACTTATTCTTATTATTCCAATTCCCGATGGTGACATAGCCGTTGCAATTGCTGCAATAGTATCCGTTTTCATCAAATACACCTCTGTTTTGAATACTTATCCACAAACTGGAAAAAAGGGTATCTATAAAAGATACCCTTAAAACCATTATTTTTTTAAAGTAACAACTACATGTCTGTATGGTTCTTCACCTTCACTGTGTGTAGTAACAAATCTATCATTCTGCAAAGCTGAATGAATTACTCTTCTCTCGAAAGGATTCATCGGTTCAAGTGAAACCGGACGCTTTGTACGCTTTACCTTATAGGCAATATTTTTTGCAAGATTTTCGAGAGTTTCCTTTCTTCTCTTTCTGTAATCTTCAGTATCTATTTTTACTTTATAATAGTCTTCTGAATTTCTATTTACAGCAAGATTTGTAAGATACTGTAATGAATCAAGTGTCTGACCTCTCTTACCGATCAGTATACCCATGTCATTACCTTTAAGTTCGACTTCAACATTATTATTGTCAATGTCTGTCTTAATGATAATTTCAACTTCAATATCCATTGCGTTAAAAATTTTCGACAAGAATTCTCTTATATCATCTTCTATGTTATTTTTAACTTTAACTTTTATTACAGCATTTTTACTTCCGATTCCTAAAAATCCTGTACTACCCTTTTCAATAATTTCATACTCAAGTTTATCACTTGTAGTTCCAAGTTTTACAGATGCCTCTGTTAAAGCATCTTCAACCGTTTTTGCAGATACTTCAATATATTCCACTTTTTTATCCCCCTATTTACGAGAATTACGCTCATTAAAATCCTTTACCATGTTCGCTTTTGAAGCAAGGCTTCCTGCTTTTGCATTTGACTTCATGCTCTGTGCTTTTGCAAGTTTATCCTCATTATCAGCCGATGCAGATATGTTTGCTTTTGCATCGATCGACTTTGTTCTGATATTTGCAGCCTGTCTTATATAATCCTCAGAAATACCTCGTTTTTCACGTTTTTTCTTTGCCTTTTCCTGATTCTTTTTCATAACCTCTTCAAGATCAAGATTTTCTATATGTTTATTAACAAAAAACTGCTGTAAACCTCTTACAACGGCACTTGAAATCCAATAAATACCAAGACCTACAGGTACTGTAAAACAGATAAAAAATGACATAAGCGGCATAAGCATATTCATAGTTTTCATCTGGTTTGCCATCTGGTCATTTCCATTAGAAGCCTGTGGCATAAGCTTGATATTTAAAAGCTGTGTAAGATATGAAAGTACAGGAATCAAAAGTGCAAGGATTCCGATCAAAAGCCACATTTCAGGTTTATCTTTTGCAAAGAAGTTGTTCTTAATGATATACCATGGTGTATCAGAAATATTTAATCCTAAAAAGTAATTAAAATGCTGTAATGCATTATGAGTACTTTCTACTGATGACTGAAGTCCGTCAAAATATTTTCCATCTAAAAGAGCATCCCAGCCTTTTGATGGAAGTTTGTAAAGGATATCTATAATATAGTTGCTTAATGTATCACCACTTGCATTAGAAAGCTTGTCCACTACATTTGATGATGTAAGTCCGCTTGATGTAGTAAAATTAAATTTACTCATTAATTCACCAAGCGTATCTGTATATCCTGATGTTGACTGTATCTGTGTTACAAGGTTTGTAAATGAACCTTTTACACCATCAAGATATGCCGGAATATTATAGAATACTCTATACAGTGCTAAAAGAATAGGCATCTGAATGATAAGCTGGACACAGCTTCCCATTGGGGAAATACCATATTTATCATACAGCATCTGTGTTTCCTGCTGCATGGCCATCATTGAGGCCTGATCCTTTTTATTTTTATATTTTGCCTGAATTGCCTGCATTTCAGGCTGCATTTTCTGTGATAATTTTGAAAACTTCTGCTGCTTAATTGTAAGAGGCAGCAAACACATATAAATTATAATTGTTACTATAACAATACTTAATACAACGCTCTCAACTCTTCCGCCTGTAATACTAGAAATTCCATTGTAGATTCCATTCATAATCCATCCAAGGAATTTTGCTACAGGACCGAGAATAGAGCCAGGATATGCGGTTAATACAATGCCCGACATAAAAACCTCCATTATGGAACCGGATCATATCCGCCCTTTGAAAAAGGGTTACATCTCAATATTCTCCAAGCAGCTAACAATCCACCTTTAACTGCTCCATATTTTTCCACAGCCTGTAAACCATACGTCGAACATGTCGGACAATATGGACATTTGGTAGATTTCATTGGAGAAATATATTTTCTATAAAATTTTATTAACGATATCAAGATTTTCTTCAAAACGATTCCATCTTCTTACTCTAAATCAAATTTCAAAACTAGTTACTTATAACATTGTGAAGACCTCCAAGATGTAAAAGTGCACTTTCAATATCTCTATATCCAACATTTTTTGCACTTACTCTTGCGATGACTACAATGTCCAAACCACTATTGAACATGTCCTCATGTAGTCTGTAACTTTCTCTTACGAGCCTAGTTATATGATGTCTAATAACACTATTTCCAACTTTTTTGCTTACTGATATACCTATACGATTATTTTGTGTTCCATTTTCCAAAATGTACATCACAAGATATTTGTTTGCAAAAGATCTTCCATTATTGTAAACATTCTGGAAATCAATATTCTTTTTCAACGATTCTGAAAATTTCATGTGTAATTGTCCTTCTAAAACAATCATAAATGAAGAAAAGACCACAAAAATTGTGGCCTATGCTGATAATTTTTTTCTTCCTTTTAATCTTCTGGCTGCGATTACTTTTCTTCCGCCAGCAGTTTTCATTCTCTGTCTGAATCCATGAACTTTTGCTCTCTGTCTCTTCTTAGGTTGGAATGTCATCTTCATATATATCCACCTCCTTTACGTTAAAAAACATCGGTATAATTATATCAAAAATCCTGCTTGTGTCAAGGAAAATCTTTATATTTACGCTATTTTTATTTTATCAACAAGGTTATCCACATATGTTGATAAGTTGTGGACGAAAAATACACTTATCCCCAATGTGTTGATAAGTTGTGGATAAAGGTGTAAATAATATGTTAAATGTTGTTAGTATCTCCACAACTTTACATTGATAAAAGGTTTAAAATAGTGTACTATAATAAATGTGGGATTGTGGAAAATTATCCTATTTTATAAGATATGGAGAACTTTTAATGGATACAGTTATTGAAAAGTGGAAAGATATACTACAAATGGTGAAAGAAGAACATGGTCTTACCGATGTTTCATTTAACACGTGGATAAAACCACTTGAGGTTTTTGCCATAGAAAACAACATTATATACATACTTGTTCCATCTGAGCAGATGGGTCTGAGTTATATAAATAAGAAATACTACCTCCCTCTTAAGGTAGCGATCACAGAAACAACCGGTATCAACTATGATATTCAGTTTATATTGCCGGATCAGGCTAAAACCATGAACTTTAATTCAAAATCAGCCTCTGAGGAACCTGTTCCTTCTAAGGGAGATCATTCAAATCTTAATCCTAACTATACGTTTGACACGTTTGTCGTAGGAAATAATAATAGATTTGCTCATTCAGCCTCGCTTGCTGTTGCTGAATCACCTGGTGAAGCATACAATCCTCTCTATATATATGGAGGACCTGGACTTGGAAAAACCCATTTGATGCATTCAATCGGACACTTTATTATCGACCAGAAACCAAACACAAAGGTTTTATATGTAACATCTGAGGAATTTACCAATGAAGTTATCGAATCTATCCGTAATGGTAATTCTACAGCAATGACAAAATTCAGGGACAAATATCGAACTGTTGATGTTTTGATGATAGATGATATCCAATTTATAATAGGTAAAGAAAGTACTCAGGAAGAATTTTTCCACACTTTCAATACTCTTCAGACACAGGGAAAACAGATTATTCTTACATCTGATAAACCTCCTAAAGAGATGGAAACACTTGAAGAACGTATCCGTTCACGTTTCGAGTGGGGTCTTATGGCCGATATCGGTGTTCCTGATTATGAAACACGTATGGCAATTTTACGTAAAAAGGCTGAAACAGACCACTTTGATATAGATGACGACATCCTTAATTATATAGCATCAAATATCAGTTCAAATATCAGGGAGCTTGAAGGTGCCTTAAATAAACTGCTTGCATTCCATAATCTCGAACATACATATATCACTATGGATATAGCGGAACGTGAGCTTTCAAACATCATTACACCTGATAAACCAAGAGAAATCACAGCTCAGCTTATAATAGAAGTTGTTTCTGAACACTTCCATATATCAGTTGATCAGATGATTTCAAAAAACCGGAGCAGTGATATTGCTAGACCAAGGCAGATAGCTATGTACCTTTGTAAAACTATGACATCTGATTCTCTAGATGTTATCGGACAGCTTTTGGGTGGACGAGACCACTCGACAATAATTCACGGAATTAAGAAAGTTACAAAGGATTACGAAGAAAATGAATCAACTAAAAGCCTTATTGAAACTATAAAGAAAAAAATAAATCCAAACTAGTTTCTACCTATTATAATATGGTTTTATATAATTAATAAATACTATCAACATGTTAACGTTTATCAACAGTTGATAGTACGTTTATAAATAGTTATCCATTTTTATTAATACATGTTCAACAGGCTTTTAAGATACTTATCAAACGTCTTAATGCTTGAATTTAAGGGCTTAAATGGGGTTTTGAACTTTTAAACACCCCCTAAGAATAATATTATTAATATCTTTTTATATATTTATGAAATCAGGAAGGAGTTTTTCACATGAAACTTATTTGTTCAAAAGCAAATTTACTATGCGGAGTTAATATTGTTTCAAAAGCAGTTCCAACCCGTACAACAATGGCGATATTAGAATGTATACTTATAGATGCGTCAGCAAATGAAATTAAATTAATGGCCAATGATATGGAATTGGGCATTGAAACAAAAATAGAAGGAGAAATTGCAGAAAGAGGTGTTATAGCTTTAGATGCAAAAATATTCTCAGAAATAGTTAGAAAACTTCCTGATAGTGATGTTACAATTGAAACAGATAGTTCATTTAAAACAGTTATTACCTGTGAAAAGGCAAAATTCAATATTGTAGGTAAATCAGGTGATGATTTTTCTTACATTCCTTATGTTGAAAAAAATGAATCTATTGTTTTATCACAATACACATTAAAAGAAGTTATAAGGCAGACTATATTTTCTATAGCAGATAATGATAATAATAAACTTATGACAGGTGAATTATTTGAAATAGAGGATAACAATTTAAAAGTGGTATCTCTCGATGGTCATCGAATATCCATCAGATATATAGAGATGAAAAATCATTATGACAAGAGAAAAGTTATTGTTCCAGGTAAGACTTTGCAAGAAATCAGTAAGATTATTCCGGGAGCTGTTGATGAGGATGTAATCATATATCTGACTGACAACCATATAGTCTTTGATTTCGACAGTACTACTGTTGTATCAAGACTTATTGAGGGTGAATATTTTAAAATTGATCAGATGCTCTCATCTGACTATGAGACAAAAGTCAGAATTAATAAAAAAGAATTGTTAGAATGTATTGACCGTGCTACTCTTCTCGTAAAAGAGGGGGATAAAAAACCAATCATCATGAATATAACTGATGGAAATATGGAACTTAAGATAAATTCATTTATCGGATCCATGAATGAAGATATTGATATCGAAAAAGACGGAAAAGATATAATGATCGGATTTAATCCAAAATTCTTTATAGATGCTCTTCGTGTGATTGACGAAGAAGATGTTAATCTTTACATGGTAAATCCGAAGGCTCCTTGTTTTATAAAGGATGATGAAGGAAAATTTATTTATCTCATTCTTCCGGTTAATTTTAATACATCAGCAAATTAGGAGTATTTATGTTAGAAATATCTATTAGAGAAAATGATGAATTTATAAAATTAGGACAGGCTATGAAAAAAGCAGGTCTTGTAGATTCAGGAGTTGATGCCAAAATGGTAATACTTGATGGTCAGGTAACTGTTAATGGACAGACTGAATTGCAAAGAGGAAAAAAGTTACACGATGGAGATGTTTTTTCATACAACGGAGAAACTGTTAAGGTTGTGAAATGATAATCAAATCGATTGAACTGAGTGATTTTAGAAACTACGGAAAACTGGATATTCATTTTGATGAAGGAACCAATATTCTGTATGGTGATAATGCTCAGGGAAAGACTAATATTCTTGAGGCTGCCTATTTGAGCGGAACTACAAAATCACATAAAGGCAGTAAAGACAAAGAGATGATCAAATTCGATAAAAATGAATCACATATAAGAACGATCGTCTCAAAAAATGATAAAGAATACCAGATAGATATGCACCTCAGACGTAATGGATCTAAAGGTGTAGCTATAAATAAAATGCCTATAAAAAGAGCAAGTGAGCTTTTTGGAATTTTAAATATCGTCTTTTTTTCACCGGAGGATTTAAATATAATAAAAAACGGACCGGCTGAAAGACGAAGATTTATAGATCTGGAATTATGCCAGCTGGATAAAATATATTTATCTGATCTTGGAAAGTATAACAAAATACTTGTTCAAAGAAACAGGCTGTTAAAAGATATCTGTTACAGACCTGATCTGATTGAAACTCTTCCGGTATGGGATGAACAACTGCTTGAATATGGGCGCAGCATAATAAAAAAACGTCGAGAATTTATAAATGGATTGAATGAAATAATCAGAGAAATCCATTATAAAATTTCCGGTGGTAAGGAAAATCTTATTTTAAGCTATGAACCAAGCATAGATGATATATTTTTTGAAGATGAATTATTAAAAGCAAGAAATAAAGATTTAAAATTGTGCCAGACAACAGTAGGGCCGCATAGAGACGATATGTTGTTTTCTATAGACAATGTTGACATAAGAAAATATGGTTCGCAGGGACAGCAGAGAACATCTGCACTTTCACTAAAATTATCAGAGATTGATCTTGTAAAGAAAAATATTAACAATACTCCGGTGCTTTTACTGGATGATGTTTTATCTGAACTTGACAGCAACAGGCAGAATTACCTGCTTAACAGCATAAGTGATATACAGACAATTATTACGTGTACAGGACTTGAAGAATTTGTGAAAAACCGGTTTCAGGTAAATAAAATTTTTCAGGTTGTGAGCGGACAGATTTTTGAAAAGAAATCAATTGAAGAAATATAAATATTCCAATACATTTAGGAGGTTTTTGGATGAGCGAAGAAATACAACAGAACAATCAGGAATATGGTGCAGACCAGATTCAAATATTAGAGGGACTTGAAGCCGTCAGAAAAAGACCTGGAATGTACATTGGAAGTACCTCTTCCAGAGGTTTACATCATCTCGTATACGAAATTGTAGATAATGCAGTTGATGAAGCACTTGCAGGCTATTGTAAAAACATAGAAATCACAATCGAAGAAGATAATTCAATTACGGTTGTGGATGATGGACGAGGAATTCCTGTTGGAACTAATCATAAAGCGGGAAAGTCTGCGCTTGAAGTAGTTTTTACAGTTCTTCATGCCGGAGGAAAATTCGGTGGTGGAGGATACAAGGTATCAGGAGGTCTTCATGGAGTAGGTGCATCAGTTGTGAATGCACTCTCTACATGGCTTACAGTTGAAGTATACAAAGATGGAAAAATATATGGTCAGAGTTATAAGCGTGGAAAAGCAGATGATGCAGTGAAGGTTATTGGAGAATGTGATGAGAATCTCCACGGAACAAAAGTGCATTTTTTACCTGATGCTGAGATTTTTGAGGAAACAGTCTATGATTATGACACTTTAAAACAAAGATTAAGAGAAACTGCATTCCTCACTAAAGGACTTAAAATTACAATAAAGGATGTCAGGGAAAACAGTCATCATAATCATGTATTTCACTATGAAGGCGGTATAAAAGAATTTGTTGAATACTTAAATCGTGGAAAAGAAGCACTGTATGATGAGGTTATTTACTGTGAGGGAAAACAAAATGGAGTATACGTTGAAGTTGCATTACAGCATAATGACTCATTTAATGATTCGACATTTAGTTTTGTAAACAACGTAATAACGCCTGAAGGTGGTACCCATCTTGCAGGATTTAGAAATGCCCTTACTAAAACATTTAATTCATATGCGCGTGAGAAAAAAATATTAAAGGATTCAGATCCTGCTCTTACAGGTGATGATATAAGAGAAGGACTTACTGCGATCATAAGTATAAAGATTGAGGAACCGCAGTTTGAAGGACAGACAAAGCAAAAGCTCGGAAACAGCGAGGCAAGAGGAGCTGTTGATTCTGTTGTATCCGAAAAACTTACATACTTCCTTGAGCAGAATCCGGATGTTGCCAAAAATATATGTGAAAAATCACTTTTAGCACAACGTGCAAGAGAGGCAGCCAGAAAAGCAAGGGACTTAACACGAAGAAAAACATCACTTGATGGTGGAACTCTTCCAGGAAAACTTGCAGACTGTTCAGATAAAGACCCAAAAAATTGCGAAATTTTTATTGTCGAGGGAGATTCGGCCGGTGGATCTGCAAAAACTGCAAGAAGCCGTGCAACACAGGCTATTCTTCCACTTCGTGGAAAAATCTTAAATGTAGAAAAGGCAAGACTTGACCGTATTTATGACAATGCTGAAATAAGAGCAATGATAACAGCTTTCGGTACAGGTATCCATGAAGATTTTGACATAGAAAAACTTCGCTATGATAAAATAATAATCATGACAGATGCCGATGTTGATGGAGCTCATATTGCGACCCTGATGCTGACATTTTTGTACAGATTTATGCCGGAACTTATAAAACAGGGACACGTTTATCTTGCTACACCGCCACTCTACAAGGTCGAAAAAAATAAAAATGTATGGTATGCGTATGATGATGACGAACTTAAGGGAATATTAAACGACATTGGCCGTGACAACAATAACAAGATCCAGCGATACAAAGGATTAGGAGAAATGGATGCAGACCAGTTGTGGGAAACAACTATGGATCCGGAACATAGAATTTTAAAACAAGTTATGATAGATGGAGAAAATTCATCTGAACTTGATGTGACATTTACTACCCTTATGGGCGATAAAGTAGAACCAAGAAAAGAATTCATTGAAGCGAATGCTAAATATGTCCAGAATCTTGACATTTAGCAGAGAGGAGTAAATTTTAAGTGGATGACAAAATTTTTGACCAAATTCAACAGGTCGATTTGAAAAAAACAATGGAGACATCTTACATAGATTATGCTATGAGCGTTATAGCAAGCAGGGCTCTGCCAGATGTAAGAGATGGTCTTAAGCCTGTACAGAGGCGAGTTTTGTACTCAATGGTGGAACTCGGAAATACACCGGATAAACCACATCGTAAGTGTGCGCGTATTGTCGGTGATACTATGGGTAAATACCATCCTCATGGAGATAGTTCTATATATGGGGCTCTTGTAAATATGGCTCAGGACTGGTCTATGAGATATACGCTTGTAGATGGTCATGGAAATTTTGGATCGGTTGATGGAGATGGAGCCGCTGCTATGCGATACACAGAGGCAAGATTATCCAAGATTTCTCTTAAAATGATTGAGGATATCAATAAAAATACTGTTGATTTTATACCAAACTTTGATGAAACTGAGCAAGAACCAACTGTTCTCCCATCAAGATATCCTAACCTTCTTGTAAATGGTACGACAGGTATAGCTGTAGGTATGGCAACAAACATACCGCCTCACAATTTACGTGAGGTTATTAATGCTGTCGTAAAATTGATAGATAACGATATAGCAGATAAAGAAACGGATATTGACGAGCTGATCGAAATAGTAAAAGGTCCTGATTTTCCTACAGGTGGAATAATTTTAGGTACATCAGGAATAAAGCAGGCATATAGGACTGGCCGTGGAAAGATAAGAGTTCGTGCGGTTACAAATATCGAGCCTATGGACAATGGCAAAAACAGGATAGTTGTAACAGAATTGCCATATAACGTGAACAAAGCCAGACTTATTGAAAAAATAGCCGAGCTCCACAAAGAAAAGAAAATAGATGGGATAACAGATTTAAGGGATGAGACAAGCAGGGAAGGAATGCGTGTTGTTGTTGAACTGCGCCGTGATGTAAATCCGAGTGTCGTTTTAAATCTTTTATACAAGCATACACAGCTTCAGGATACATTTGGTGTGATAAATCTTGCACTTGTAAATGGTGAACCAAAAGTTTTGAACTTATATGAACTTCTTGATTGTTATCTGAGTCATCAGAAAGATGTAGTAACCCGACGTACAAAGTATGATCTTGACAAAGCAGAAGCAAGGGCACACATAGTTCAGGGATTGATAATAGCTCAGGATAATATTGATGAAGTTATAAGTATAATCCGTTCAAGCCAGACTACAGCTGAAGCAAAGAACAGATTGATGGAAAGATTTGCATTGTCTGACGAACAGTCACAGGCAATTGTAGATATGCGTCTTAAAGCTCTAACAGGTCTCGAAAGAGAAAAATTAGAAGCTGAGTATAAAGAACTTATGGCTCAAATTGAGTATTTAAGAGGAATTCTTGCAGATGAAAAGAAGCTTTTGGGTGTAATCAGGGAAGAAATACTTGCAATAGCTGAAAAATATGGTGATGACAGACGTACAGAAATTGGCTATGACGAATATGATATGTCCATGGAAGATTTGATTCCAGAAACAAATACAGTTATAACAATGACGAAGGTCGGATACATAAAACGAATGAGCACAGATAATTTCAAGGCTCAGCATCGTGGTGGAAAAGGAATAAAAGGAATGGAGACAATAGAGGATGATTATATTGTCGAGATGCTTATGACAACATCACACCATTATCTTATGTTCTTTACAAATACAGGGCGTGTATACAGAATAAAAGCATATGAAATTCCGGAAGCAAGCCGTACATCAAGAGGAACAGCAATAATAAATCTGATTCCGCTGCAGCCGGATGAAAAAATAACTGCCATGATTCCAATAAAGGAATACGAGGACAACAAATATCTTTTCATGGCGACAAGAAATGGCATTGTAAAGAAAACACCGATACAGGATTACGAAAATATAAGAAAAACAGGTCTGGCAGCAATTAATCTGCGTGAAGATGACAAACTAATAGAGGTAAAAGTTACAGATAACACAGAAGATATTTTCTTATTTACGAAATTTGGACAGTGTATAAGATTTAATGAATCTGATGTCCGCTCAACAGGAAGAACTACGATGGGAGTTATCGGAATGAATCTTGCTCCAAACGATGTAGTAATAGCAATGCAGACGGCATCAATGGGAGATTCTGTGATGATAGTATCATCAAACGGACTTGGAAAGTGTACTCTTATAGATGAATTTACTGCTCAGAATCGTGGTGGAAAAGGTGTTAAATGTTATAAGATAACCGAAAAATCCGGAAATCTTGTAGGAGTTAAATCTGTAAGCAAAGATGATGAGGTAATGCTTATCACAACAGAAGGAATCATCATAAGGATAAAGGTAAGTGATACTACTCTTCTTGGAAGAGTTACAACCGGAGTAAAACTCATAAATCTCAAAGATGGTGTTCAGGTAGCAAGTATTGCTAAAGTTGTTGAAGATAAATCTCTCATGCCACCAGAAGAAGATATTACAGAAGAATCTGACGAAAAATCGGAAGAAAAACAGTAATAAACTAAAAGAGCAGGGAAAACCCTGCTCTTTTTATAAATAAACCGGAGTTATAAAGAAAAAAACGGAAAAAAGGATGTGTTATTCACAAACCAACAGGGTAAAAGTGGATAACCAGCCGAAAAATCAAACATCAGGTTAATAAAAGGAGTAAAAAATGATACGTGAAATAAATGCATCTGAAATAACAAAAACAGTCAGGGAAATGTGTATTAAAGTCAATCATTTTCTTTCAGAGGACATGGATAATGCGTTAAAAAAAGCAACAGAAAATGAAAAATCAGATCTTGGAAAAAAAATATTGGATCAATTGCAGGAAAATTTAAAAATTGCAGGCGAAGATATGATACCAATATGTCAGGATACAGGAATGGCAGTATTGTTTGTAGAGGTTGGACAGGATGTTCATGTAGCAGATGGTCTTATTGAAGATGCCATAAACGAAGGTGTAAGACAGGGATATGTTGATGGATATCTTCGAAAATCAGTTGTAAAGGATCCAATAATCCGTGAAAATACAAAAGACAACACACCGGCAGTTATCCACTACTCTATTGTTGCAGGCAACAAAATAAAAATAACGTTTGCACCGAAAGGGTTTGGAAGTGAGAATATGAGCAGAGTATTCATGTTAAAACCGGCAGATGGAATTGAAGGTGTAAAGAATGCAATAATGACAGCTGTCACAGACGCAGGTCCAAATGCATGTCCACCAATGGTAGTAGGTGTCGGAATAGGAGGAACATTTGAAAAATGTGCAATTCTTGCGAAAAAGGCACTTACAAGAGAGATTGGAAAAAATTCTGATATAGAATATGTGGCAGAGCTTGAGAAAGAAATGCTTCAAAAAATAAATACACTAGGAATAGGTCCTGGTGGATTAGGTGGAACTACTACAGCACTGGCTGTTAATATAAACACATACCCAACACATATAGCAGGACTTCCAGTGGCAGTAAATATATGCTGTCATGTAAACAGACATATTGTACGTGAAATATAATATAGGACAAAAGCTGCAATATAAAGGTTAAAAATATCAGGTCTAAGATTATTTATAAAAATATATTATGAGGAATAAACGAATGGATAAATATATAAATACACCTATCAATGAAAAAGTAACAAGTGAATTAAAATCAGGAGATTATGTTTATATAACAGGAAATATATATGTTGCGAGGGATGCGGCACATAAAAGAATGATCGAAGCACTTGACCGTGGAGAAAAATTACCGATAGAAATAGAAGATTCAACAATTTATTATATGGGACCATCTCCGGCAAGAGATGGAAAAGTAATTGGATCAGCTGGTCCGACAACGGCAACGCGAATGGACAAATATGCCCCAAGATTAATAGATCTCGGTGAAAAAGCAATGATAGGGAAAGGAAAAAGATCTAAAGAAGTAATAGATGCCATAGTAAGAAATAAAGCAGTTTATTTTGCTGCTGTAGGTGGAGCCGGCGCTCTTTTATCGAAATGCATAAAAAAATCTGAAATTGTATGTTATGAAGACTTAGGAGCAGAGGCAATAAGAAAAATATATGTAGAAAATTTTCCTGCAATAGTTGTAATTGACAGTAAAGGCAATAATCTGTACGAAGATGCAATAAAGGAATTTAAAAAAAATATGTAAAATTATGAAATTACTATTGACAAATCAATGTAAATTTTATAGAATAATCAATGCGTCACGGAAGTGATTGAAATTAATATTTTTACAGAATTCGGAGAAGTACTCAAGTGGCCGAAGAGGTGCCCCTGCTAAGGGTATAGGTCGGGAAACTGGCGCGAGGGTTCAAATCCCTCCTTCTCCGCTCTAAAAAATATTAAAAAAGTTCTTGACAAGTATGAAATACTTTGATAGAATAAACGAGTTGCTGATGAAACACAAAACAGCAACAAAAAATAAATAAAAAAGTTCTTGACAAACTGAAAAAGCTTTGATAGAATATAGAAGTTGTCGCTGATAAGACAACAAAGAACATTGATAACTGAACAGTGAGAAACCTTGAAAGATTTTGAGAATCA
>OHYU01000282.1_pt1 | contig 29986 bp, 26 predicted proteins | sample 1580331 | NCBI WGS metagenome assembly OHYU01 (sample SAMEA3882519, study PRJEB24775) | human gut metagenome | biome: human-associated habitat; feature: intestine environment; material: feces | place: Netherlands | collected 2009/2010
TAAAAAAACTTGATTTTTTTTTCTGATAGTGCTATTATACCTATGATAACAACGTTGACTAGATTGAGAGAGGGCAAAAGTCCTCTCTCAATTCACGTTTATAAACATCAGGCAGCTATTCAGAACCACTTGGAACAATTCTGAATAGTTACAAATATAAAAAAGAGAGGTGATAAAATGTCAAAGGCAAGTGTATATGAGGCAAAGACGGAGAGTTTTATACAACCAATTCTTGACAGCATGAATTTTGAGCTTGTTGATGTCGAGTATGTTAAGGAAGGTGGCATGAACTACCTGAGAGCGTATATCGATAAGGAGGGTGGCATAACTGTTGATGACTGTGAAGTGGTTGCAAGGCAGATGAATGAGATTCTCGACAGAGAGGACTATATTCCTGATTCGTACACCTTCGAGGTCAGCTCGCCGGGGCTTGGAAGACCTCTCAAGAAGGAAAAGGACTATGTGCGCAATATGAATAAGGAGATAGAGATTCGCACATACAGGGCTATCAACAAATCAAAGGAATTTTATGGTCTGCTTAAAGCCTATGATAAGGATACAGTGACAATAACCGATGAAGACGGCAATGAGACTACATTCAATAAGAGTGACATTGCGCTTATACGTCAGGCATTGGATTTTTAATTAAAGCGCACGATAACACAAATAGGAGGAAAAAATAATGAGCAATGAGTTATTAGAAGCGTTAAATATATTAGAGCAGGAGAAAAACATCAGTAAAGAAACTTTACTTGAGGCAATTGAGAACTCTCTTGTGACTGCCTGCAAGAACCATTTTGGTAAATCAGACAATGTAAAGGTAGAAATAGATCCTGAGACATGTGCTTTTTCATGCTACCAGGAGAAGACGGTTGTAGATACGGTTGAGGATCCGGTTGAGGAGATTTCCTTAGCAGATGCGCACAAGGTAAACGGTAACTATCAGCTTGGAGATATCGTGAGAGTTGAGGTTAAGTCAAAGGAATTCGGACGTATCGCTACACAGAACGCAAAGAATGTTATCCTTCAGAAAATCCGCGAGGAGGAGAGAAAGGTAATATTTGACGAGTACAACAGCAAGGAAAAGGATGTTGTGACAGGTGTTGTTCAAAGATACATCGGAAAGAATGTCAGTATCAACTTAGGTAAGGCAGATGCACTTCTGACTGAGAGTGAGCAGATAAAGGGTGAGGTATTCAAGCCTACAGAGCGTATCAAGGTATATATCCTTGAGGTTAAGTCCACATCAAAGGGACCAAAGATTCTTGTTTCAAGAACACATCCTGAGCTTGTGAAGAGACTTTTCGAGTCAGAGGTTACAGAGGTTAAAGAGGGCATAGTTGAGATAAAGGCTATTTCACGTGAGGCCGGAAGCAGAACAAAGATTGCAGTATGGTCAAATGATCCAAACGTAGACCCTGTAGGAGCATGTGTAGGTATGAATGGTGCCAGAGTAAATGCTATCGTAAATGAGCTTCGTGGTGAGAAAATAGATATCATCACATGGGATGAGAATCCGGCAATACTTATCCAGAACGCACTTAGCCCTGCAAAGGTTATCTCTGTTATCGCAGATGCAGATGAGAAATCAGCAAAGGTTGTTGTTCCGGATTATCAGCTTTCACTTGCAATCGGTAAGGAAGGACAGAATGCAAGACTTGCAGCAAGACTTACAGGCTTCAAGATTGATATCAAGAGCGAGACACAGGCCAGAGAGTCAGGGGACTTCATGGATTATGAGAATGACTATGAAGAGGATGATTATGATGACGATTATGATTATTCGGATGATGAGCTTGCTGAGAACGAGAGATTAGCTGATACAGAACAGGCAGATGTACAGACAGAGGCTTTAGATACAGAGGCTGACGAGAACGAAGCAGCAGGTACAGAAAATGATGCGGCAGATAGTGGTGATGAGCAGTAATGGCAAATAAAAAGATTCCAATGCGCAAATGCGTAGGCTGTCAGGAGATGAAGGAAAAGAAGTCACTTATTCGCGTGGTAAAGACTGCGGAGGGCGACATAATTCTCGATGACACCGGCAAGAAAAACGGCAGGGGAGCTTATATATGTAAGAGCCTTGAATGCTTTAAAAAGGCTAAAAAGACAAAGGCACTTGAGCGTTCCCTTGGTGTTAGTGTATCAGAACAGGTATATGAGGAGCTTGAAAAGGAGATGAACCAAATTGACAGATAGAGTACTTTCTATGCTGGGATTAGCAGCAAAGTCAGGCAATGTGGTTAGCGGAGAGTTTTCTACCGAGAAAGCTGTAAAGACAGGAAAGGCATTTTTAGTGATAGTTGCAGATGATTCATCAGACAACACAAAGAAGCATTTTTCGGATATGACTGCTTTCTATGAGGTTCCGATTTATTTTTATAGTGACAAGGTGGGGTTAGGGAATGCAATAGGCAAAGAGTTTCGCGCTTCCCTTGCAGTAACGGATGAAAACCTTGCAAATGCAGTGATAAAAAAGCTGCAGTCGAATAAAACTGAATAATGGAGGAAAATAGATATATGGCAAAAATGAGAGTTCATGAACTTGCAAAAGAATTAAATATAAAGTCGCAGGACGTCATAGACACATTAAACGGCACACAGTTTGCTGTCAAAAATGTGCAGAGCGGTCTTGAGGATGAGGCACAGCAAATTGTGCGAAAGAAGTACGCAAAAACAGAAGTAAAAAAAGATGCACCTAAGAAGGAAGAACCTAAAAAGGATGAGGCTAAGGCAGCCGACAGACCAAAGAAAAAGGCAAGCATCACAGCAGTTTTCAATGCCCAGTACAGTAAGCAGGGTAGGAAAACAAATGGTGGAAACGGCAACGGAAATAATGGAAATAACAGTTCGCAGCGCAGGAATGGCAATGGCAGACGCGATAATCAGTCATCACGTCCTGAGCAGCACAGCATTATTAAGCCAAGACCTGTCGGAGAGAGAGCTATGCGCCCTATAAGTGAGCGTACAGCGGATCCGTATGCAGATATGAAGGTAACCAATTCGCGTCCGGCACGTCAGGCTGACGCTGATAGAAGAAGCGACAGACGTCAGGACAATGGCGACAGAATCAACAACAGAAACACTGACAGAAATGCCGACAGAAGCAGAAATACGGACAGAAACAGCGATAGAAGAACAAACAATCGCGACAACAATAACCGAGATAACAGCAGAGACAATAATAGAGACAATAACAGAGGCTTCAGAAATGACTCCAGACGTCCTGCAGAGGGTGGCAGAAGCTTTGACAGAAATAATGACAGAAGCAGAAGCAATGACAGAAGCAGGAGCAATGACAGAAATAACGATAGAACAGGCAGCAGAGGTGATGACAGAAATCGTTTCAGAAAAGAAACAGTTGCAGTTGCAGCTCCTGATGATGTAAGAGGAAAGGAGAGCCGCGACAGAGGCAACGATAGAAAGAATAAGCATAATCACAATCAGAGCCAGAAGCAGGATAAGCTCGGAAAGAAGCAGGAGAATTACATCAATCTCGAGAAGCACGGCGGTAAGAAAAAGCCACAGCAGCCGAAGGCACAGCCAAAAGAGGATGAGAACGAGATTAAGACAATTTCTCTTCCGGAGAAGATTACAATAAGGGACTTAGCTGATAAGATGAAGGTTCAGCCTTCAGCCATCGTAAAGAAGCTTTTCATGAAGGGCGAGATGGTAACAGTTAACTCTGAGGTTGATTTTGCAGCTGCTGAGGAGATTGCTTTAGAGTTCAATTTCATATGTGAGGAAGAGGAGAAAGTCGATGTGATTGCAGAGCTTCTCAAGGAGGATGAAGAGGATGAGAGCAAGATGGTTCCTCGTCCACCTGTAGTCTGCGTAATGGGTCACGTAGATCATGGTAAGACATCACTGCTTGATGCCATCAGACAGACACGTGTTACAGACCGTGAGGCAGGTGGTATTACACAGCACATTGGTGCATCTGTTGTATCAATCAATGGCCAGAACATCACATTCCTTGATACACCGGGACATGAGGCATTTACAGCAATGCGTATGCGTGGTGCAAACTCTACTGATATCGCAATCCTTGTTGTTGCTGCAGATGATGGTGTAATGCCGCAGACTGTTGAGGCAATAAACCATGCAAAGGCAGCAGGTGTTGAGATTATCGTTGCAGTCAACAAGATAGATAAGCCAAGTGCCAATATCGACAAGGTTAAGCAGGAGCTCTCAGAGTATGAGCTTATCCCGGAGGATTGGGGTGGAAGCACAATATTCTGTCCTGTATCTGCACATACTAAGGAGGGTATCGACAATCTCCTTGAGATGATTCTTCTCACAGCAGAGGTGCTCGAGCTCAAGGCTAATCCTGATAGAAACGCAAGAGGTCTCGTAATTGAAGCACAGCTTGATAAAGGCCGTGGTGCGGTTGCTACAGTGCTTGTACAAAAAGGAACACTCCATGTCGGAGATCCTATCGCATGTGGAAGCAGCTATGGTAAGGTAAGAGCCATGATTGATGACAAGGGCCGCAGAGTAAAGGAGGCTAAGCCTTCTACACCTGTAGAGATACTTGGACTCAACAGTGTGCCTTCAGCAGGTGAGACATTTGTGGCATGCGATTCAGAGAAGGAGGCAAAGGCATTCTCTGACACATATATTTCAGAGGAGAAGAATAAGCTCATAGAGGATACAAAGGCAAAGATGTCACTTGATGATCTGTTCTCACAGATTCAGTCCGGCAATATGAAGGAGCTTGATATCATCGTAAAGGCAGATGTACAGGGTTCAGTTGAAGCTGTTAAGCAGAGTCTTGTCAAGCTTTCAAATGAGGAGGTTGTGGTCAAGGTCATCCATGGTGGCGTTGGTGCCATCAACGAGTCAGATGTTATCCTTGCATCAGCATCAAATGCAATCATCATTGGCTTTAACGTCAGACCGGATCCTGTTGCCAAGGCTACAGCAGACCGTGAGGGCGTAGATATCAGACTTTACAAGGTCATCTACAATGCGATCGAGGATGTATCTGCTGCCATGAAGGGTATGCTTGATCCTGTATTTGAGGAGAAGGTTATCGGACATGCGGAAATCAGACAGATTTTCAAGGCTTCAGGCGTTGGAAACATTGCAGGTTCATATGTGCTTGACGGATTTATGGAGAGAGGCTGCCGTGTCAGAATTAGCAGAGAGGGTGAGCAGATATTCGAGGGAGACCTTGCTTCACTCAAGAGATTCAAGGATGACGTCAAGGAGGTCAAGACAGGCTATGAGTGTGGTCTTGTATTTGACGGATTTAATGATATTCAGGAATTCGATATAGTTGAAGCTTACAAGATGGTAGAGGTTCCGAGATAATCATATATTGGTTATCTTGAATTAATGCAGCTATTCGGATAGTTACGGTTTAATATAAAAAGAAAGCGGGATTATATGAGAAAGAACAGCATAAAAAATATTCGTATCAACGAAGAGGTAATGCGTGAACTGTCAAATATCATACGCGGTGAGATAAAGGATCCGCGTATCAATCCCATGACAAGTGTTGTTGCTGTCGAGGTGGCACCTGATTTAAAGACAGCAAAGGCTTATATCAGTGTGCTTGGTGACAAGAGATCACAGGCTGATACGCTTGCAGGACTTAAGTCAGCGGAGGGATATATACGCAGAACTCTCGCAAAGAACATCAATTTAAGAAATACACCTGCCATTACATTTATCATAGACCAGTCTATAGAGTATGGTGTTGAGATGTCTAAAAAGATTGATGAAGTAACAAAAAATCTCAAAGAGGATTAACAAAGAGGATTGATTATGACAGAGATTGATTCTATTTTAAAGGATGCACAATCAGTTGCCGTTTCCGGTCATGTGAGACCGGACGGCGACTGTGTCGGCTCAACACTTGCTGTATACAACTACATAAAGGATTATTATCCTGATATAAAGGCAAGGCTTTATTTAGAGCCAAGCCCAAACATCTTTAAGTTTATGCAAAGAGCAGATGAGATTGACAGCAGCTATGCGGATGATACAGTATACGATCTGTTCATAGCATGTGATTGCAGTGACACAGGCAGACTGGGAAGTGCAGCTAAGTATTTTGAGTCTGCAAAAAGGACACTTTGCATAGATCATCATGTTACAAACGGGGCCTTTGCAGACGCAAATTACATCTTTCCGGATGCGAGCTCAACCTGTGAGCTTGTGTTTGAACTTCTGCCGAAGGAGCGCATCACAATACAGATAGCAGAGTGTATTTACACAGGCATGGTGCATGATACAGGCGTGTTCCAGTATTCATGCACTTCAAAAAAGACTATGGATATAGCAGGCTCCCTGATGGAGATGGGCATTGATTATTCAAGGATAATCGATGCTACATTTTATACAAAGACATTTGCTCAGAACAAGATTATGGGGCAGGCACTTTTGAATGCTGCTTTGTATCTGAATGGTGATGTTATATTGTCTGCAGTATCGCGCGCTGAGATGGAGAAGTACGATGTGCTTCCAAAGCATCTCGACGGTATTGTAAATCAGCTTCGTGTGACAAAGGATATAAAGGTTGCGGTATTTCTCTACGAAAATGAGGATGGTACCTACAAGGGCAGCCTGCGCGTAAACGGTGATTACGATGTGGCAAAGGTTGCGTCGGTATTTGGCGGCGGTGGACATGTAAAGGCCGCCGGATTTACGATTGAAGGACCGCTTGATGTGGCGACAGACCGCATCCTTACGGCAATTAAGGACAATATTTAGGGAGAGATTCTTGGGCAGATGGTTAATGGAATAATCAATGTATACAAGGAAAAGGGCTATACAAGCTTTGACGTTGTGGCAAAGCTTCGAGGCATATTCCACCAGAAGAAGATTGGTCATACAGGGACACTTGATCCTGATGCGCAAGGCGTCCTTCCTGTCTGCCTTGGAAAGGCAACCAGAGTGTGTGACCTTTTGACAGATAAGGACAAGGTCTATAAAGCTGTGCTGCTTTTGGGACAGGAGACAGATACACAGGATATTACAGGGCAGGTCTTAAATCAGGCTAAGGTCAATGTGACTGAGCAGGCGGTGTATGATGTTATATCACAGTTTATTGGCAGACAAAAGCAGGTGCCGCCAATGTATTCGGCTCTAAAGGTCAATGGGAAAAAGCTCTATGAGCTTGCCAGGGAGGGCAAGGTTATAGAGAGAAAAGCCAGGGATATCGAGGTGTTTGATATCAAGGTTGAAAGCATTGATTTGCCTGAGGTTACGATGACGGTGCACTGTTCAAAGGGCACATATATCAGGACGCTGTGCAATGACATCGGAGAGAGGCTGGGCTGCCATGGCTGCATGAAGTCACTGCTTAGAGTAAGGGTGGCAGGCTTTGACTTAGAGCATGCACTTACACTTTCACAGATTCAGTCAAAGGTGGGTGAAGGCTGCTTTGATATGGTGATGCCTGTTGACGGAGTATTCGAAAATCTGCCGGCAGTGCATACTGCTTCAGATGCTGATAAGCTTGTCAGAAATGGAAATAAAATTCCGGCAGTGCTTACGGATTATTTAAAACACAGTGCTGACTCTGATATAAGATACAGAGTATACAATCATGAGGGCATATTTGTCGGGGTGTATTCGTATCTTGATGAGACCGGTGAGTTTAAGCCGGTTAAGATTTTTATGGAATAGAATAGTATACAGATATTATGGAATATATAAGCAAAACTCTGGATTTTCATGTCAAGGAGCCGTCCGTCATCTCGTTTGGAAAGTTTGACGGGCTTCACAGAGGACATGAATTTCTGATGGAAAAGCAAATTGAACAGAGCAATCTGCATGGCTACAAGCGCATCATATTTACGTTTGACATTCCTCCCAAATCGGAGGTACTTGGCGTTGAGTCAAAGGTTATAATCACAAACGATGAAAAAGAGTATGTGTTTGAAAAATCAGGTATTGACTATCTGATAGAGTGTCCGTTTGTGCCACAGGTGATGACGATGGAGGCGGATGCGTTTGTCAGATGGATAGTTAAAAGTCTTAATGTCAAGTGTATCATTGTCGGAGATGATTTTCGTTTCGGGCACAACAGGGCAGGAGACCATCGGCTGCTTTCTGCGATGGCAGGAGAGCTTGGATACGAGCTTATTGTGGTGGACAAGATAAAGGATGGAGACAGAGATATAAGCAGTACCTATATCCGCGAGGAGATTGCGGCAGGACATATTAAAAAGGCAAATGAACTGCTGGGATATCCCTTTTTTATAAAAGGAAGAGTAGTGCATGGCAGAGCACTGGGCAGGACTATTGGCATTCCGACAGTCAACCTTTCAGTGCCGCACGATAAGCTGCTTCCACCAAAGGGAGTGTATATGTCAAGAGTTCTTGTCAGGGACAACTGGTATCTTGGTGTAACCAATATAGGATGCAAGCCTACTATAGAGGGCAAAAATCCAATCGGTGCAGAGACATATATCATAGATTTTGGGCAGGATGTTTACGGACAGGATATCATGGTAGAGCTTCATAAGTTCGTAAGACCTGAGATGAAGTTTGATTCAATAGAAGCGTTAAAGAGCCAGATGAGTGCAGATATCAATTATACAATCAATTATGCAGGCAGTCACACATTCTAGTGTGGCTGTTTTTTGTGAAATAACCCAAAATAACGAAAAAATGACAAATGTTACAGAAATATTACAGAAAAATATTGACATTTTAACAATTTATGATATACTCGTAACCGTGGATTATCGATAGCATAAATCGGAGGCTATATGAAAAACAAGTTAAAATTAGGACAGGCAGCAGGCGTTGTAGCGTTTGCTATTATTATAGGAGCGGTATCTATGAGCTCAAGCAGCACGGTGGATGCCAGGACAACAAAGGCAGAGGCAAATAAAAACAGATCAGTGAATGCGGGTGTTGCACTTAATCTGACAGATGTGGCAGATGCCACAGAGCTTCTCACAGCAGGGGTTACATCGGCTCTTACTTATTATGGAGCTGACGTATCGGTAGCGCAAAACGACAGCAATGTTGTTACTGCATCTGCTCAGGGTGCACAGGCTGGCGATACTGCACAGGAGACAGAACAGGCAAATGAGGCATCCCAGACACCGACAGCCGCACAGACCTGTGGTTACACAAATCTTGGTATGTCAGTTATCAGCAGCGGAAACTTAAATATCAGACAGGAGGCTTCGACAGACAGTGAAGTGGTAGGTATCCTTACCAATCACAATGCCTGTGAGCTTCTTGAGGATGCCGGAGACTGGTATAAGGTTACATCAGGCAAAGTGACAGGATATGTAAGCAAGCAGTATCTTGTGACAGGAGATCAGGCAGAGTCTATTGCAGAACAGGAGATTAAAACTGTTGCCACTGTAAATACTGAAACACTGAATGTACGTGCAGAGAAGTCAACAGAGGCTGCGGTGCTTTCACAGGTTGGAAATTCAGAGGCATTTACAGTCAATTCTGTTGCTGACGGCTGGGTTGAGATAAGTGTGGATGATTCTGTCGGATATATATCACAGGATTATGTGACACTGGCACAGGCACTTCCTACTGCAAAGACAATTGAGCAGGTGAAGTATGGTGACGGTGTATCAGATGTAAGGGCATCGGTTGTATCATATGCATTACAGTTTGTCGGAAACAGATATGTGTGGGGAGGCACAAGCCTTGAGAATGGTGTTGACTGCTCAGGCTTCACAATGAGAATACTTGGAAAGTATGGAGTTTCGTTACCGCATTCATCAAAAGCACAGCCTTCATGTGGCACAAAAATCAGCGCATCTGATGCAAAGCCGGGAGATTTATTCTTCTACGGAAGTGGAAGCAGCATCTCACATGTTGCAATTTATATCGGAAACGGACAGATTGTCCATGCCAGCAACAAGCGTGACGGAATCAAGGTTTCAAATGCATTTTACAGAAATCCGATTTGTGTCGCAAGATATTTGCCGGATTAATAAAAAAGTTGTTTACAACAAATGCTTACTATGCTATACTGCATAGGTATGGTTTTGCCCATGTTCGGTAGTTGGACACTCCGACCTATTGCTGAGCATCATACAGTTATCAGGGCGCATTATAATATAAGGAGGATCAACAATGATCGCAAAGGAAAAGAAACAGGCTATTATCGCAGAGTACGGTAGAACACCAAATGACACAGGTTCACCAGAGGTTCAGATTGCAATTCTTTCAGCAAGAATCGCAGAGTTAACTGAGCATTTCAAACAGAACCCAAAGGATCATCACTCAAGAAGAGGAATGTTAAAGATGATCGGTCAGAGACGTGGATTACTTGCATACCTTAAGGAGATTGATATCGAGAGATATCGTTCACTTATCGAGCGTTTAGGACTCAGAAAATAGTATTTTCTTTAGAGCGGAGTAATTATTATTCCGCTCTATTATTGTTTTTATTATTGTTTTTTGAAAAGCAGAAGTAAGCCGAGACCACTAAAGAGTGCATGAGCGTACATGTATTGTTTAGTAGTTTCGGAAGAGGAATACACTTCTGCAAAAGAATTTTAAGGAGAATTAATATGTACAAAAGTTATTCAATGGAACTTGCCGGCAGGACTCTTACTGTAGATATCGGAAGAGTAGCAGCTCAGGCAAACGGAGCTGTTTTTATCAAGTATGGTGATACAACAGTCCTTTCAACAGCTACAGCATCTGACAAGCCACGTGACGGTGTGGATTTCTTCCCACTCAGCGTTGAGTTCGAGGAGAAGATGTACTCTGTAGGAAAAATTCCGGGTGGTTTTAACAAGCGTGAGGGAAAGGCATCTGAGAACGCCATCCTTACAGATCGTGTAATTGACCGTCCTATGAGACCTCTTTTCCCAAAGGATTACAGAAATGATGTTACATTAAACAACCTTGTCATGTCAGTGGATCCTGAGTGCCGTCCTGAGATAGTTGCAATGATCGGTACAGCTCTTGCTGTTCATATATCAGATATTCCGTTTGACGGACCATGTGCCATGACACAAATGGGACTTGTTGATGGAGAGTTTATCGTAAACCCTTCACAGAAGCAGTGGGATGAGGGCGATTTACAGCTCACAGTTGCTTCTACAAAGGAAAAGGTCATCATGATTGAAGCAGGAGCCAATGAGATTCCTGAGGATCAGATGATTGAGGCAATCTACAAGTGCCACGATATCAACCAGACAGTTATCGCATTCATGGATCAGATCCGTGATGAGATTGGCAAGCCAAAGCATGAGTATGAGAGCTGTGCTATTCCTGAGCAGATGTTCGAGGATATCAAGAAAATTGTTACTCCTGAGCAGATGGAGGAGGCAGTATTCACAGATGAGAAGCAGAAGCGTGAGGAAAATATAAGAGCTATCACAGAGCAGTTAGAGGAAGCCTTCGCTGACAATGAGGAGTACCTTGCAGTACTTGGTGAGGCTATTTACCAGTATCAGAAGAAGACTGTCAGAAAGATGATTTTAAAGGATCATAAGCGTCCGGACGGCCGTGCAATCAACCAGATCAGACCACTCGCAGCAGAGGTTGATTTGATTCCTAGAGTTCACGGCTCTGCAATGTTTACACGTGGACAGACACAGATTTGTGATGTTGTAACACTTGCTCCTTTATCAGAGATTCAGAAAATCGACGGACTTGATGCCAATATCACAACAAAGAGATATATGCATCACTATAACTTCCCTGCATACTCTGTAGGAGAGACAAAGGTATCACGTGGACCGGGACGTCGTGAGATTGGACACGGAGCACTTGCTGAGAAGGCACTTGTTCCTGTACTTCCAAGCATTGAGGAGTTCCCATATACTATCCGTGCCGTATCTGAGACATTTGAGTCAAACGGCTCTACATCAATGGCTTCAACATGTGCATCATGTATGTCACTTATGGCTGCAGGTGTTCCGATTAAGGCTATGGTTGCCGGAATCTCATGCGGACTTGTAACAGGCGATACAGATGATGATTTCCTTGTACTTACAGATATCCAGGGTCTTGAGGATTTCTTCGGAGATATGGATTTCAAGGTAACAGGTACACATAAGGGTATCACAGCTATCCAGATGGATATCAAGATTCACGGACTTACAAGACCTATCGTTGAGGAGGCAATCGCGAGAACACGTGAGGCACGTCTCTACATCATGGATGAGGTCATGAGCAAGGCAATCGCTGAGCCTAGAAAAGAAGTAAATGAGTGGGCTCCAAAGATTGAGCAGATTACAATCGATCCATCAAAGATTGGTGATGTTGTCGGACAGAAGGGTAAGACGATCAATGAGATTATCGACAGAACCGGTGTCAAGATCGATATCACAGATGATGGCGCTGTTTCAGTTTGCGGAACAGATAAAGAGATGATTGCAAAGGCAATCGAAATGATTAAGATTATCACAACTGATTTTGAGCAGGGACAGATCCTTGAGGGAACAGTTGTAAGCATCAAGGAGTTCGGTGCTTTCATCGAATTTGCTCCTGGCAAAGAGGGAATGGTTCACATTTCTAAGATTGCAAAAGAGAGAATCAACAGAGTAGAGGATGTACTCACACTTGGAGACAAGGTAAAGGTTGTTTGCCTTGGCAAGGACAAGATGGGAAGAATCAGCTTCTCTATGAAGGATGTAAAAGAGGATTAATTAATATACGTTAAAGTATGACAATAATATCCAAGTAAAGGGCTGCACGCAGGTGCAGTCCTTTTAATATATGAAATTATAGTAAGGTGATATGATGTAAGGCAAAACAGGTGCGTCTGTGTCAGATTGTGAAAACGAATCATATACTAAATTAAAAAATAAAATAATAATGAAAAATGCGAAATATAGTATAAATGCAAATCTGGTATATAAAAATGGATATAGTGGTAAAAATGTCAATATAGCAGTGCTTGATACAGGTGTGTTTAAACACAAACAGCTTGATGGGTGTATAAAGCACTTTATGGATTTTGTGGGTGGAAAGGAGACATGTTATGACGATAACGGGCATGGTACACATGTGTGCGGTATATTATCGGCTGCAGATATAGGCATGGCTCCGGGGGCAGGACTATATGTGTTTAAGGTGCTTGATTATCTTGGCATGGGGCAGACATCGGATTCAATTCGTGCACTTAAGTATATAAAAGAAAACTGCGTCAGACTTAATATAAAAATACTCAACTTCTCTGTAGGATATCTGCCATGTTCTGATACAGCAGAGCGTGTTAAGATATTGAAGCTGATAGATGAATTGTGGGATATGGGAATGGTAGTTGTTGCAGCGGCGGGCAACTACGGCCCTGCACCGTTTTCTGTAACTGTGCCGGGAATTTCAAGAAAAATAATAACAGTCGGAAGCTTTGATGATATAAGAAGTGGCAAAGGTCCGACCGATTGCTGTATTGTAAAGCCTGAGATTCTGGCTCCCGGGCATGATATCATAAGCCTTGGAACGAGGGATGGCACATATGTAAGAAAAACAGGTACTTCAATGGCTACACCGATTGTGTCAGGTGCCATAGCACTTCTATTGGAAAAAAATCCAAATATGAGACCGGAGGCGGTTAAGCTAGCCCTGTATAATACATGTGACAGGGCAGGGGATAGTCACAAAGGCTCGTGGGGGATTATAAATGTTGATAAATTGGTGGGAATATTATAATATGATTAAAGGGTCAAAAGGTATCATCGATGCATGCTTGCATGCAATTCGATGTATACCTTAGTGACCCGCACTACACCGAGAAAGTAGCAATTTGCTGCGGGGACGCAGGAAATTAGCGGATTTCGAGGTGTAGTCAGATTACGGGAATGCGTAGCATGTAGTAATCTGATTAATCATAAATGAGGGGCAAAATACCTTTTGACCCTCATATCATAATATGTATTAGAGATTTATTATAGAAAATATAGGAAATATTAGGTTGTATAATTGTAATTTCATGGTAGGGCTTAGATGAGGAAAATATTACAAAAACTGCTTTCAAAGCTATTTATCGTTTCAACAATAATAATCATACAGATGATATGGTGGTTCTTTTTGTTTTATACGGCATCTGTTGCCAGCAGGGTGTTTCAGGATCTGCTGTATGTGGCAGCCATATTGCTTTCGCTTTATATTGTCAACAGGCGGATGAAAATGTATATAAAAATGTCATGGATATTTTTGATACTGAGTGTTCCAATCGTTGGTATTCCGTGCTATTTCTTTTTCGGAAGACCGGAGCTTACGTCGAAGACACAGAAAAGAATGGCAAGAATTGTGGAAGCATATGCGCCGCTTCGGCCTGAAAACGAGCTGCTAAATGAGACACTCAGACTGACAGACATGGATGCATACAGACAGAGCAGGCTTATCACTCAAAATCAGAAATATCCACTGTATGCGGAGGACTGCACAGAGTACTTTAAATCAGGTGAGGAGGCTTTTGAGAGCATTTTAAAAGATTTAAGGTCAGCTGAAAAGTTTATCTTTATGGAGTATTTCATAATCGGCAGTGGCGTTATGCTTGATCAGATACTTGATATACTCAAAGAAAAGGTAAAGCATGGAGTTGTGGTGAGAATCATATATGATGATTTTGGCAGCATAAATGCCATTCCGCCACATTTTATAAAGGAGATGGAGAGCATCGGAATACAGACCAGACGCTTCAATCCATATAAGCCCATGCTTTCAGTAATTATGAATGACAGGGATCATAGGAAGATACTGGTGATAGACGGACGTGTGGCGCATACCGGTGGTTACAATATAGCAGATGAGTATATCAACAAAAAAATCAGGTTTGGTTACTGGAAGGATGCCGGTATCCGTGTGGAGGGAGAGTGTGTAAACAGTTTCACGACGATGTTCCTTGAGATGTGGAATTATATCAATAAGGACAATGCTGTGCATGATGAATATCTGAATCCACACAATACCTTCAGCCAGTCAGAGAAAAGCGGTTTTGTCCAGCCGTTTTGCGATTCTCCGCTAGAGCATGATGATGTAGGAGAGAATCTTTATGTGAGTATAATTTCAAGAGCTAAAAAATATGTTTATATTTTTACACCGTATCTGATACTTGGAACGGAGCTGTCACATGCTATGATATCGGCAGCCAGGTCAGGTGTTGATGTGCGTATTGTTGTACCTAAGATTCCCGATAAAAAGCTCATTTATCTGCAGACAAAAGCCAATTTCAGACCTCTTATCGAGGCGGGGGTAAGGATATATCTATACACACCCGGCTTTATACACTCTAAGTGTATAGTGGCAGATGATGATACTGCGATAGTTGGCACATGCAATCTGGATTTCAGGAGCATGTACTGGAATTTTGAGGATTTTGTATACATGTACAGGACTCAGTGCATCGGAAAAATAAAAGAGGATGCGATAGAGACGTTTGCGGTTTCAGAGGAGGTGTATGAGGAAAGCACAAATGATATCTCATTTGCAGGCAGGCTGCTGCAGAGTATTTTGCAGCTTTTTGCACCGCTTTTGTAAATGTGTCTGTAAAGCGTCTGATAAAAATCTGTTGAATAATGTTACAAGTTGTAATATAATAATCCAAGCGATTGTATAAGCAACGCACGAAGAAACTGAATATGTAGCATAAAGGTGTCGGAGCAGACAAGCATTTGAAGCTGATTTATGACAGGCGATGTGAAGCTGGCTCCGGTGAAAAGGGAAACAGGTGCAAATCCTGTACGAACTCGTCACCGTAATTAAGGAGTGACGGCCAATAGGTCACTGGGCAACCGGGAAGACGGCCGAAGCGATGATATATAAGCCGGGATACCTGCCTTTGTGTTGTACGGAAACAAATAGTGTTTCAAGCCACGAGTAACTGGCTGTACGTGATGAAATAATTATAATTACAGACAAGGTTATGATAGCCGTATAGTCTGGGTTAGAAGGATTTTGACATGTATAGCTCTTTGACATAATAGTACAAAGAGCTTTTATTTTTGATGCTTTAAATGTTTTCGTCTTACATATTTAAAACATGTGCAGCTTAATAGCTGCAAGGAGAATGAAAAGGAGAAAACATGAAAAAGAAATTAGTAGTAGTACTGATGGCAGCAGTTATGGCTATGACAGCAGTGACCGGCTGTGGCAGCAAGGCAGATGATGCAAAGAATGATACACAGGCATCTAAGGCTTCAGAGAGTGAGACAAGCGCAAACGCAGATCAGGAGGCAGCAATGCATGTGGCAGATTTAATCGATGCAATCTACGTGCAGGAGAGAACAGATGATACAGACAAGCAGTGCAAGGAGGCTAAGGAGGCCTGGGACAAGCTCACAGACGCACAGAAGGAGCTTGTAGAGGGAGAAAATGCTGATCCTGACTATTTCGGCAGAGATACAGGCGATGCTTCAAAGGATGATCCGAGAAACCAGGATGATATCGGCGAGAACGAGATTCTTGTAGTAAGCTTTGGTACATCCTTCAACGACAGCCGTGTGGCTGATATCAAGGGTGTGGAGGATGCAATAGCAGCTGCAAATCCTGACTGGTCAGTCAGAAGAGCCTTCACAGCACAGATTATCATCAATCATGTACAGGCAAGAGATGACGAGAAGATTGACAATATGGATCAGGCACTTGAGCGTGCAGTCAAAAATGGTGTAAAGAATCTTGTGGTACAGCCTACACACCTGATGCATGGCGCAGAGTATGATGAGCTTTCAGAGGCTGTAGAGAAGTATAAGGATAAATTTGAGTCTGTAAAGATTGCAGAGCCACTCCTCGGTGAGGTTGGAAGTGATGCAACAGTTGTAAATGAGGATAAAAAGGCCGTTGCAGAAATTCTTACAGAGGAAGCAGTAGAAAAGGCAGGCTATGACAGCCTTGATGCTGCAAAGGAAGAGGGCACAGCATTTGTATTTATGGGACATGGAACAAGCCATACAGCGAAGATTTCATACAGCCAGATGCAGAGCCAAATGACAGATTTGGGTTATGAGAACGTATTTATCGGAACTGTAGAGGGTGAGCCGGAGGATACATCATGTGAGTCTGTCATTGAGAAGGTGTCAGCCGCTGGTTACAAGAATGTCATTCTTCGTCCGCTTATGGTTGTTGCAGGAGACCATGCCAACAATGATATGGCGGGAAGTGATGATGATTCATGGCTTTCACAGTTTAAGGCATCAGGAAAGTTTGATAAAATCGATACACAGATTAACGGACTTGGTGAGATTGAGGGTATCCAGAAGCTTTATGTTGAGCATACAGCGGCTGCTATGAGCAAGTAGCAGTTACTTAAATGTATAGTGGGGAAGCTATAAAATAACAGGAGCAGTATATCAGACATGAGAAAATTATTCAGAAACAAGTTTACTTATATCGTTGCAATGACACTGGTTTGTGCCATGAGCTTGGCAGCCTGCGGTAATAAGAATGCAAAAGCTGAAACAGAAAGCAAAAAAGCAGTGCAGAACGCGACAGAGAGCACAAAAAAGGCTGAAAAAACAGAAAAGATAGCACTTTCAGATGGTACATATACAGCAGAGTTTACTACAGACAGCTCAATGTTTCATGTGAATGATGCATATGACAACAAAGGTACACTCACCGTGAAGGATGGCAAGGCAACAATACATGTTGCTCTCACATCCACACACATTGTAAATCTCTTTTTGGGAACAGCAAAGGATGCCTCAAAGGACAAGGCTGAGCTTTTAGAGCCAACTGTTGAGACTGTCGATTATGGCGATGGCACAACTGAGGAGGTCAATGCGTTTGATATACCGGTTCCTGTTTTGGATGAGGAATTTGACCTTGCACTTATCGGTACAAAGGGCAAATGGTATGACCACAAGGTAAAGGTCTCAAATGCCACACCTGCGGACGCAGATGCAAGCGTATCTGAGAGTGCAGGAAAAGAGCTTCCTGACGGAACATACAATATCAATCTCGATTTCGAGGGCGGAAGCGGTAAGGCGAGCATTGCATCACCGGCTGAGGTGACTATAAGCGGTGGCGCTGCTATTGCAACAGTGCAGTGGAGCAGTCCAAACTATGACTATATGATAGTTGACGGACAGAAATACATGCCTGTAAATACAGACGGCAATTCTGTATTTGAAATTCCGGTTAAGCTTGATACACCTATGCAGGTTATCGGAGATACAGTTGCTATGAGCAAGCCGCACGAGGTTGAGTACACACTCACCTTCCATTCAGATTCTGCTACAGAGGTGCTTGGTGAGGATGGAGAATAATTAAGCTATGCATGGAAGAAAAAAGATAATTATATATATATTGATATCAATTATAGGACTGTTCTGGCTGTCAGGCTGTGACAGTCCTTCTTCCGATTCAGGGAATACCGAATCGAAGGCTGAGGCAGAGGCACAAAACGGTCTTATATATAAGAGCAGTATGAAGCTTTTATATGCAAAGAATTTTTCCGTTGACTATTATGAGGGTGGATACAAGATACTTACTACAAAGGATGGTACCAAAATACTTACCGTGCCAAAGGGCAGAAAGACTCCAAAGGATATTGACAAGGATATCATTGTATTGAAGGAGCCTGTAAGTGATTTGTATCTGGTCGCATCAGGGGTGATGGATATGTTTGACAAGCTTGATGCAGTGGACACTATTAAATTTTCGGGGCTTGACAGTGATGGCTGGTACATTGACAGTGCAAGAAAGGCTCTTGAAAGTGGCAGGATGCTATATGCCGGCAAATATTCAAAGCCCGATTATGAGCTTTTGGTGTCAGAAAACTGTTCTCTTGCCATAGAAAATACTATGATTACCCATTCGCCACAGGTAACGGAAAAGCTTAAAAGCTTTGATATCCCTTCAATAATCGAGTACTCAAGCTATGAGGAGGAGCCGCTTGGAAGAGTGGAGTGGGTGAAGTTTTTCGGAGCACTCACAGATCGGGATGAAAAGGCCGATGAGCTCTTTAATGAGCAGGTGGATATTGTAAATCGCATCTCAAAGACAGATGGTACCGATACGGATGATGCTACAAAAAGTGATACAGTTGCATTTTTCTATATCACATCCAATGGTCAGGTTCAGGTGCGCAAAAGTACAGATTATGTGCCAAAGATGATTTCGCTTGCCGGCGGAAAATATATTTTTGATGCATCAAATGACGACGATACAGGCAGGTCAACCATGAATATGCAGCTAGAGGATTTCTACAATGGAGCAATAGATGCTGACTATCTGATATATAACAGTGCGATAGACGGCGGTGTGAAGAATCTGAATGAGCTTTTGGACAAGTGCCCGGTGCTTGCTGATTTTAGGGCAGTCAAAGACGGCAATGTATTTTGCACCACAAACGATATGTATCAGCAGTCTATGTCCATCGGATATATGATTGATGATATGCATTCGATGATTACAGGTGCACCCGACAGCGGCATGAAATATCTGTTTAAGCTCAGATAACTGTGATTTGTGGAATGTGTGTGGTGGGCTGAATTGTTACCGGATATGACAGAATGCAGGAAAATCAATAGCACAAAAAGATAAAAAGCGGAGCTACAACATGGAAAAAACCAGAAAAATAAGGTGTTTTACAACATTTATTATTCTTATAATCTTAATTATTATATTGCTTATCATGAATGTGTGCATAGGAACTGTACACATATCATTTAAGGCTGCATTTGCGACACTTTATGACCACTCAGACAGGGTAGGACGTATTGTGTGGGATATCCGCATGCCAAGAGCTATTGCAGCGATGATACTGGGCGGGGCATTAGCGCTTGCAGGATATCTTTTGCAGACTTTTTTTCATAATCCAATCGCGGGACCTTTTGTGCTCGGCATATCATCGGGGGCTAAGATGATTGTGGCACTTGTTATGGTATTTTTACTTGGAAATGCCATACGTGTGAGCTCACTGGCCATGATTGCAGCAGCGTTTTTGGGAGCAATGCTTTCAATGGGCTTTGTGCTTATCATTTCAAGAAAGGTAAGCAGCATGTCAATGCTTGTGGTGAGCGGTGTCATGATTGGCTACATATGCTCTGCGGTGACTGAGTTTGTGGTGACATTTGCAGATGATTCCGACATAGTAAATCTGCATAACTGGTCAAGGGGAAGCTTTTCGGGCATGACATGGGACAGCGTCGGGGTGATGAGCATTGTGGTGGGAATCACATTTATCTTTGTTTTTCTCATGTCAAAGCCACTTATGGCATATCAGCTTGGAGAGTCATATGCCGTAAATCTGGGTGTAAACATAAAGCGCATCCGGGTGCTTCTGGTATTGCTTTCAAGCCTGCTTTCCGCATGTATAGTGGCGTTTGCGGGACCGATATCGTTTGTCGGAATAGCCGTGCCACACATAGTAAAAAGCATGCTAAAGAGCACAAAGCCCATATATATGATACCGGCCTGCTTCCTTGGGGGAGCGGTGTTCTGCCTGTTTTGTGATTTGCTTGCGAGGATGATGTTTGCGCCTACGGAGCTTAGTATCAGCACAGTTACGGCAGTATTTGGTGCACCGGTAGTGCTGTTTATCATGATAAGACGCAGCAAGGAGAAAAATGTCTGATGGAATATTATTTTACTGCTGAAAAGCTGGCCGTTGGATATGATAACAGGCCGCTTATTGAAAATATTGATTTTTCCCTTAAAAGGGGAGAGATTCTCACATTAATCGGGCCAAATGGTGCCGGTAAATCGACTATTTTAAAAAGTATTGCAAGACAGCTTTCGCTTGTGAGCGGTACGATATATCTTGATAAAAGTGATGTAGTGACGATGAATGGCAATGAATTTGCAAAGAAAATGGCTGTTGTGCTCACCGATAAGCTAAAGACGGAGCTTATGACCTGCTATGATGTGGTTTCGACCGGCAGATATCCATACACAGGCCGGTTCGGAGTACTTTCGGATGAGGACAAAAAGGCTGTGGATGAGGCGATGGAGCTGGTCAATGTATCACAGATAAAAGATAAGGATTTTACAAAGATAAGCGATGGACAAAGACAGCGGGTTATGCTGTCACGGGCTATATGTCAACAGCCGGAGATTATAGTGTTAGACGAGCCTACCTCGTATCTTGATATAAAGTACAAGCTTGAGTTTTTATCAATACTCCAAAGGCTTAAAAGACAGAAGAATCTTACGGTTATCATGTCGCTCCATGAGCTTGATATGGCAAAGCGTGTGTCAGACCATATTTTGTGTATAGATGGCAGATATGTGGACAGATACGGAACTCCCGAGGAGGTATTTACTGACCAATATGTTTCAGGGCTTTTTGGAATTACGGCAGGAAGCTTTGACGAAACAGGAGAGGATTTAGAGCTGGAAAAACCGGATGGAAGGGCGAGGATATTTGTCATAGCAGGAGGGGGCTTGGGCAGAAAAAGCTTCAGGAGCTTACAGCGAAAGGGTATCCCGTTTGCGACAGGAATCATCTATGAAAATGATCTGGATTATCCTGCGGCAAAGGCGCTTTCTGCTGAGATTGTCAGCGCAAGAAGCTTTGAGCCTGTAGACGATGCCCTTATTGAAAAGGCAAAGGAGCTTATTGATGCATGCGAGGGCGTTATATGTGACAGAACAGAGTTTGGCACGTATGAGCAGTTTAACAGCAGACTTTATGAGTATGCAGTCTCTACAGGAAAAATTATAAAAATTCCTTTTCATGAGGAACAATTGGCACAGCTCTAAGGAAGTTACTGTTCACACTACAGTTTAGTATTCAATGGTTAAGCAACAGACTACCACATAAATTCAGACAGCAGGTATAGATATGGCAAAGGTAATTATGGTACAGGGTACAATGTCCAATTCAGGCAAGAGCTTTCTTGTCGCGGGCTTGTGCCGTATTTTCAGACAAGACGGATACAGGGTGGCACCGTTTAAATCACAGAACATGGCGCTCAACTCTTATATAACAGACGAAGGACTTGAGATGGGACGGGCCCAGGTGATGCAGGCTGAGGCAGCAGGCATTAAGCCTATGGTGTGCATGAATCCTATTCTTTTAAAGCCCACAAATAATACAGGCTCACAGGTGATTGTAAACGGAAGGGTGCTTAAGAACATGCCGGCGAGAGAGTATTTTGCATACAAGAAAACTCTCATACCGGATATAAAAAAGGCATTTAAAAAGCTTGAGGAGTATGCGGATATCATAGTGATTGAGGGCGCCGGAAGCCCGGCGGAGATAAATTTGAAGGAAAATGATATTGTAAACATGGGGCTTGCGCATATGGTGGATGCACCGGTGCTGCTCGTGGGTGATATCGACAGAGGTGGCGTTTTTGCACAGCTGCTTGGCACACTTATGCTTTTAACCGATGAGGAAAAGAATCGTGTCTGCGGGCTTATTATCAATAAATTCCGTGGAGACAAGACGATCCTTGACCCGGGGATACAGATGCTTGAGGAGAGAGGCGGGGTGCCTGTCACCGGAGTGGTGCCATATATGGATGTACAGCTTGAGGATGAGGACAGCCTGACAGAGCGCTTTGACAAAAAGACAGATGGGCTTATTGATATAGCGGTCATCAGATATCCGAGAATATCAAATTTCACTGATTTCAATGTCTTTGAGCAGATGTCCGAAGTAACAGTGAGGTATGTGTCAACGGTAAATGAGCTGCGTCATCCGGATATCGTATTTTTGCCGGGAAGCAAGAATACGATGGGGGATCTTTTGTGGATGAGACAAAACGGACTTGAGGCCGCTGTAAAAAAACTCTCCTGTGAGATTCCGGTTTTTGGAATATGCGGAGGCTATCAGATGCTTGGGGCTTCAATAGCCGACCCCGATGGGGTTGAGGAGGGAGGATATATGCGTGGCATGGAGCTCCTTCCTATAGATACCGTTCTAAAAGACAGCAAGACACGGCTTCAGACAAGCGGTGAAATAGCACATGTAGATGGTGTATTGAGCAGGCTTTCAGGCTGTCACTTTCTGGGCTATGAGATACATATGGGTAAGAGCGCATATAGCACAGCTTTAGATGAGCAGGGGGCTTGTGCTGACAGGAAAAATGAGTTAAATAATGTCATATCTGATGGCAGAAATGTGTATGGCTCGTATATCCACGGTATTTTTGATACTGCAGAGGCAGCCAGAGTGATAGTGGATTATATTGCCGATAAAAAGGGCATCGATGTGAATGACAGCGCTATTGTAAGCTATAAGAGCTTTAAGGAAAAACAGTATGACAGGCTTGCGGATACACTGAGAGAGTATCTGGATATGGATGCAGTGTACGGCATGCTTCGTGAGGCAAAATATGATTGAAAATAGTATTATTTCTGACCATTTTACAGTTGAAGAATTAAAAAAATTAAAAATAACGCCACCTGATGTAAAAATGTACAAAAAAATCCGTTCAAACTGGGATTCGGTGGCAAAGCCGCTCGACGGCATGGGTGATTTTGAGCTATTAACGGCCAAAATCGGCGCTGTTTTGGGAGATGAAAATATAGATATTTCAAAAAAGGCGGTCATAATTATGTGTGCGGATAATGGTGTGGTTGCTGAGGGCATCAGCCAGTCCGGACAGGAGGTGACACTTGCAGTTGCAAAATCTATGGCAAGGAAGGCTTCATCTGTCGGACGCATGGCAATGACTGCAGGGGCTGATACAATTCCTGTGGATATAGGAATAAACAGTGACGAGAGTGTTAAAGGGCTGCTTCAAAGAAAGGTGTGCATGGGCACGAGAAACTTTGCAAAAGAGCCTGCCATGACAAGGGCTGAGACACTTGAAGCGATTGCAGCAGGTATAGAAATAGTGCGTGGGTGTAAGGCAGACGGCTGCAGAATTATTGCAACCGGTGAGATGGGTATAGGAAACACCACCACAAGCACGGCAATGGCAGCCGCCATGCTAAGGTGCGATGTGGCCACGGTGACAGGAAGAGGAGCAGGCCTAAACGACAGTGGGCTTGAGAGAAAAATCCGTGTAATTGAGAGCGCAATAGAAAAGTATGATTTATATAATAAGGACACCTTTGAGATACTTATGACAGTCGGAGGACTTGATATTGCAGGACTTGTCGGAGTGTGTATAGGCGGTGCATTATACCATATTCCTGTTGTGCTCGACGGAGTGATAAGCATGGTTTCTGCGTTGGCAGCAGGAAGGCTTCTTTCCGGAGTTACTGATTTTATCATTCCATCCCATGAGGGCAGGGAGCCTGCCGTGGCGCTTTTGTGTGAGGCACTTTCCATAAAGCCGGTCATAAGAGCATCCCTTGCGCTTGGAGAGGGAACAGGTGCCGTGATGATGTTTGCGCTTTTGGATATGGCACTTAGCGTATACAAAGGACGGACAACCTTCGACGATATCTCGGTATCACAGTATGAGAGGTACGTATAGATGATTACACTTATAACAGGCGGCAGCGGCAGCGGCAAATCAGCATATGCAGAAAAGTATATTTGTCGCGTGTCAAATGAAAATGGATACAAAGAAAAATATTACATTGCCACCATGCAGGTATTTGATGATGAGGGGCAGCGGAAGATAGACAGGCACAGAAGACTTCGTGCCGGAAAAGGCTTTATTACCATCGAGCAGCCTCGGGATATCCAAAATGCTGTTTCTAAGCTGCAATCAGAAAGCAGTTTAAAAACCGGGCGGTCAGCACTGCTTGAGTGTATGTCAAACCTTGTGGCAAATGAGATGTTTCCACCTGTAGATGCTTCCGGTATACAGGCTGCTGAAGCCAAAAAAGAGACTTTGGATGACCCTGAAAATATGAAGGATTATGAGACTGCTCAAATCAGACGTGTGAGTAAAAAGGTGTTAAAAGAGGTAAGTATCTTAAGTGAAAATGTTGCAGAGCTTGTAATTGTGACAAACAATGTATTTGAAGACGGAGTCAGCTATGATGAATCAACGATGAATTACATAAAGGCAATGGGAATTGTAAACAGAGGGCTTGCTGCGATGGCAGAACGTGTCGTTGAGGTAGTTGCAGGCATTCCTGTTGCGGTTAAGTGAAGCAGTGTGGAGGTTAAGTGTATTATGAAGTTAATAAGGTCGTGCATAGTATCTTTTTCCATGTATTCAAAGATACCTATGCCACAATTTAAATGGAATGATGATGACATGAAGTACATGCTGGTATTCTTTCCGTGGATAGGAGCTGTGATTGGACTGCTTCTTATTCTTTGGAGATATATATACTCTCATTTTGGAGTAGCGGATATCTGCTATGTATGCATAGGCACACTCATTCCGATAGCGGTTACGGGAGGATTTCACATAGATGGTTTTATGGATACAATGGATGCATTTCATTCATACAAACCGCGGGAGGAAAAGCTTGCAATACTTAAGGATTCACATATAGGAGCGTTTGCCGTTATAATGCTTGCATCCTACGGATTATTATTTATGGGAGCTTTTTCTCAGATAATGAATGATAAAGCATTTATTGTTTTTTGTGCAGGCTTTTTCATCGCAAGATGCTTAAGCGGAATAGCTGTTGTGTCATTTAAATCGGCAAAAAGCGATGGATTGTTATTTATGTTTGCAGACACTGCACACAGAACGATCGTGAGGGCTGCACTATACATCCAGCTTGCACTGTGTATGGCTGTTTTATTTATTGTGTCACTGCCTTATGCGGTGGCTATGATCATTGCGGCAGCATTTTGCTTTTGGTATTATTATGTGAAAACAAAAAAGGAGCTTGGCGGCATCACAGGCGATACGGCAGGGTATTTTGTGTGTATATGTGAGTGCGCTATGGCAGTGGCACTGGGTGGTGTCTCTTTTATTATTTAGTATATTTGTTTTGAATATAGGAATGGTACGGATAAGAATTTTGATAAAAGTTGTACTATGAATTTTAAACTTTGGAATTGGAGAAAATATGAAGCTTGTGATAGGCGGAGTGGCACAGGGAAAGCTTGATTATGTGCTCGAAAATATGATAGAAGAATCAGAAAAATATGATGTGTACGACTGCTTTTTTTTTAAAGATAATGCCTGCAATGATAAGGCATCAAACATGGAATGGCCATGGAATTTTGCCGTCGATGATGAGAGTATACTCATAATAGATAAATTCCATTATTTTATCAGGGCTGTGCTTGAGAAAAATCTTCCACTGCAGGAATATATTTTGAAATTTATGCAATTTGCAGAGGAAAATAAGGATACAATAGTCATTGCTGATGAGATTGGAAACGGCATAGTGCCTCTTGATGCGTTTGAGAGAGAGTACAGGGAGCAGACAGGCAGAGCAGAGATACTGCTTGCAAAAAAAGCAGACGAGGTAGTTCGCGTAATATGTGGAATCGGTCAGAAAATAAAATAAACTGTATTTTTATAAGACACGGCTGCACTGTCTCAAACAGAGAGCACAGATATCTGGGCAGGACAGATGAGCCACTCGATGAAGCCGGAGTTTTTGAGCTTAAAAATGCGCTAAATAATGGTGTATACAAGGCTTTGGAGGAAAATAGCTTAAAGGAGCAGATAATTATTACCAGCCCAATGAGGCGCTGTAAACAGACGGCAGAGATTATTTTGCCGGTTTCACAGCACTATAAAATTCATATCGTAAAAGAGTTTGCAGAGATGGATTTCGGTGAATGGGAGCTAAAAAGCTATAAGGAACTTAGCACAGATATCCGTTTCAGGGACTCATATCAGGCGTGGATTGACAGTGGTGGAACACTTGCCTTTCCAAACGGAGAGAGCAGAAAAGAGTTTTGCAAAAGAAGTATATGTGGCTTTGAGAGGGCACTCACACAGGCATTAGAGCTTAAGAGGGCTATGCCTGATAAAGAGATACAAATAGTATTTTTTGTGCATGGAGGGACTATCATGGCGATAATGAGCCATTACTGTGATATGGATTACTATGATTATCAGGTAAAAAACGGCTGTGGCTACTCGTGTGAGGTGGCGGTTGAGGGCAATGAGATTGTGTTTAATGAAATAGTGCCCATATCGCTATGATTTATTTAAGAAGGACTAACATATGTGTTATCATATTTTTGCATTTATAGCAGGCTTTGTGCTTGATTTATTAATAGGAGATCCGCATTTTATACCGCATCCGGTCAGGCTTATCGGCTCACTCATTTCTTTTCTCGATAAGAGGCTTAATTGTGATGCCGGATATAATAGCTCTGAAAAAAAATTAAATCTAATAAAATATAAAAGAGGCATGCTTCTTGTTTTTACTGTAATTTTTGCAACTTTTGCAATATCGGTAATTATTATTGTGGCAGCATACAGTATAAATTTATATGCCGGGGTAATAGCAGAGGCTGTCATGACGTGGCAGATTCTTGCCACAAAGTGTCTTCGTGTGGAGAGCATGAGGGTGTACGATGCGCTAAGGACAGATGGAGTTGATGCAGGAAGAAGGGCTGTTTCCATGATTGTTGGCAGAGATACATCTGTGCTTGATGCAGCAGGTGTCACAAGGGCGGCAGTTGAGACGATAGCTGAAAATACATCTGACGGAGTGATTGCACCTATGCTTTACACTGCAATCGGAGGACCGGTGCTTGGCTTTGTATACAAGGCTGTGAATACGATGGATTCGATGCTTGGATACAAAAATGATAAATATATGTATTTTGGCAGATTTGCGGCAAGGCTTGATGATGTGGTCAATTTCATACCGGCAAGAATCAGTGCATATCTGATGATTGCTGCGGCATTTATCGGTGGCAGGCAGTTTGGTGGCAAAAATGCATACAGCATCTTTAAAAGAGATCGTTTCAATCATGCAAGCCCAAACTCAGCCCAGACAGAGTCCGTATGTGCGGGAGCTTTAAGGGTGCAGCTGGCGGGTGATGCAGTGTATTTTGGGAAGCTTGTGAAGAAAAAATACATAGGAGACGGTTTGCGTGAGATAGAGTACGAGGATATAAAGCGTGCAAACAGGCTGATGTATATTACTGCGTTTTTGTGTGAGCTTTTATCTGTGGCGGTTATGAGTCTTGTTTTAATATTGCTTTGAATATGGAAGAATTGATGGAGGACTTGAATGAAAAGCATCCATGGCGGTGACATATACAACAATAAAGTAAATATGGATTTTTCGGTAAATATCAATCCTCTTGGCATACCGCATTCTGTTAAAGAGGCTATGAGTGACGCACTTTCATATGCAGACAGATATCCTGACATGGCATGCAGTGGCCTTAAAAAAGCGATATCAGAGTATTTCACACAGCAAGGCTGCAGCATACAAAGCGAGGATGTAATTCCCGGAAACGGAGCCTCAGAGCTTTTTATGGCCATAGCTCATGCCATAAAACCCAAAAAAGCAGTGCTTCTGGCCCCGGGCTTTTTCGGCTATGAGCATGTGCTTCGTGCAGTCGGCTGTGATATCGGATATTTCCTGTTGGATGAGCAGAGTGATTTTTCTCCTGCTGCACGGCTGGATGCTTTAATGGATATGCTTATAGATGATACAGATATATTTTTTATCGCAAATCCAAACAATCCGACAGGGTATCTTGCAGACAGCACTTTCATGAAGCAAATAATAGGGCATTGCAAAGAAAAGCATATTTATGTGGTGGCAGATGAATGCTTCATGGGCTTTTGTGAAAAAAATTATTCTGTTTTGTCACTTTTATGTGACTATGACAATCTGATTGTTGTAAGAGCCTTTACCAAGCTTTTTGCTATTCCGGGAGTAAGGCTTGGATATATGCTCAGTAAAAATGATACAATAAGACAAAAGGTTCAAAGGAATCTGCCGGAGTGGAACGTGTCTGTCCTGGCACAGATGGCAGGAGAGGCATGCATTAGGGAATCAGAGTATATTAAAGAAACAGCATCGTATGTGAGCGGACAAAGAAGGCTGCTGTCAGATGGACTAAAAAAGCTTGGTTTTAAGGTATATAAAAGTGATGCTGATTTCATACTGTTTTACAGCAAGCTTCCATTATATGATATACTGCTTAATAAGGGAATACTGATACGGGACTGCTCCAACTATGTGGGGCTTTCACAAGGGTATTTTCGTGTGGCAGTAAAGACTTATGATGAAAATGTAAGATTATTGAAAGTGATAGGTGAGTGTATTGAAAAAAATTAAACAGTTAGAGCCGATGGAGATTGAAAAGAGGAGCTTTGAGATAATTTCACATGAGCTGTCTGAAATGCAGATTACGCTGCCTGCTGATCAGGAGATGATAACAAAAAGAGTCATACACACGAGTGCTGATTTTGATTATATACAGACTCTTAAATACTCTAAGGACGCCGTTGCTATCGCAAAAAGGCTGATATCAGAGGGAGCAGATATAGTGACTGATACCAACATGGCTCTTTCAGGCATAAATAAAAAATATCTGGCAAAATTCGGCGGACAGGCGCACTGCTTTATGGCTGATGATGAGGTCGCTCTTATTGCAAAGGAGAAAAAGACAACGCGCGCGGCAGTAAGCATGGAGTTTGCATCAAGGATAGATAAGCCTGTGATTTTTGTGATAGGAAATGCACCGACAGCGCTTATAGAGCTGTACGATATGATAGAAAAAGGAATATATAAGCCTGCATTTGTAATCGGTGTGCCGGTGGGCTTTGTCAATGTGGAGGCAGCCAAGGAGCTAATTATGGAGACCGGAGTGCCATACATAGTAAATGTCGGACGAAAGGGTGGCAGCAATATTGCGGCTGCCATATGCAATGCGCTGATTTACAGTCTGGTTGATAGAGCCTGATGCATGAGGAAATTTAGTGATTATGAGATACGGATTTACCACAGGAAGCTGTGCTGCGGCGGCATCAAAGGCGGCGGCATATATGCTTTTAACCGGAAAGGCTAAAAACAAAATAACGATTCAGACACCTAAGGGAATAGCTTACACGGCTGATATCACTGACATAAAAAGAAGTGAAAACGAGGTAAGCTGCGCCGTGATAAAGGATGGAGGGGATGACCCGGATGTGACCACCGGAGCCTATATATATGCTTCTGTACGGATTTTGCATTCAGATACATCTGCTTTGTGCAAAAAAAGGCAGGATTTGGTTATCATAAATATAGACGGTGGTGACGGAGTGGGAAGAGTCACCAAACCCGGATTAGACCAGCCTGTCGGAAA
>OHYU01000295.1_pt1 | contig 29154 bp, 27 predicted proteins | sample 1580331 | NCBI WGS metagenome assembly OHYU01 (sample SAMEA3882519, study PRJEB24775) | human gut metagenome | biome: human-associated habitat; feature: intestine environment; material: feces | place: Netherlands | collected 2009/2010
TTCTGGTAAATACCACCCCCGCCAGGGCCAGTGCACAGCCGAGACCGGAATAGAAAAAAAAACGACCGAAAACAGATACAGATACCACTTCCGATCGATCACCCGGTATGATAATATCCCAAGTCTGGCAACATTAAATCCGGCAATCAGCCATACAATACCCGCGATCAGCAAAAGAGTCCTTTTCTTTACATGAAATCTCTTTTTCATCATCTCACCTCATATATTTATCCGCATTTTCGCAGATCTTATGAAATACCTCTTTACAAATACGCTTCTCTTCCACTGTCAGGCCGTCCAAAGCGATTTTTGCAAATTCCTTCTGTGCTTTTATTCCATCTTCAATGATCCGATATGCCTTATTTAATAAAACGATCTCGATATGCTTCTTATTATCCGCACTCTGGATCCTTTCGATCAGACCTCTGCTCTCCAGATTTTTCAGAGAAGAGGACACGTGGGATTTCGTCGACTTACGGACTTTAACGATCTCAGCCGTATATTTATTTTGAATTTCTCTTTCCTTTTCTGACTTTGATCCTGCGGATCATCCTTCGGATCAGAAATACCACAAGCACAATGATCACGATAAAGATCAGACAAATACCTGCGATCATTGCCGAAAACTTATTCGGCTGCTTCACCAGATCAATGATATTTCTGCTGTCCTCCACAACCTTACGTCCATGTGTCGTCTCATAATACTCCGGCACATTGGCAATTCCGTCGCCGTCTGTATCCTCAAAGGACTGCATATATCTTGCGATCGCATCCCAGGCCTTTAATTCCCTGTCATCCTCCATGATCGCCTGATCTTCCAGATTTTCAATAGGATTTCCATCCCTGTCCTTCGGTTCAAGAGACAGCAGTCCATAGGACATTTTCATCACAGAACCAAGCATCTGGCCGGTATACAGATCTGTCACAACATGATACAGCTTGTCATCCTGGATCTCGATCCGCTCTCCGTCTGCCCTGGTGAGATAACAATCTGTCACCTTATTCAGGATCATCCGATGTGGATTGTATGCAAAATTCAATCCACTGCAATATAACCTTGCCGTTGTCATAAAATCCGATACAGAAGCGTCCACCTCCGCTACCAGCTTCAGCTCCTTTCCGGTCAGGTATGCACTGATCAGCGGATATCCGGCAACACCGTCCTTTCCGATCCCCAGTGAAAAGGAATTAAAAACATCCTCTACTGTGATATCGCCCTTTGTGTATGTATCCCGCACGGTTCCGCTTGGAACAACGGCTACATCAACCGGATCACCATCATAATACTCGGAATTCTCCACTGCATATATGTATGCATCGGACATGATATCACCAAGATTCAACTCTTCGTGCTTCGTGCCCATTTCTTCCAGACTGTTGAATTCAACATCATTTTCAGCAAGAACCTCTTCCCTTGTATAGCCGAAATCGGCAAGATAATTCTTATCCACCGTATCCATCAGGGCATCGATCTGTTCCTGTGTCGCCTGGTCCGGTTTTACATCCTCAGAAACAGGGATCAGCTCATAGGATGTCAGCTCCCACCGTCCGTCCTGTTTCTGTGTCATGGAAAGTGATCCCAGATTTCTTCCGTATTCGCCGCAGGATACGATATATGTGTTCCCATGCTGAATTGCCTCTTTCAGCTCTGTGTGCGTATGTCCGCTGATGATCAAGTCGATATCCGGCACCTCTTTTGCAAGGATCTCATCCTCCGATTTGTTCTCATCCTCCCAGGTTCCTCCATGGGACACACAAGCGATCATATCCACTTTTTCATTTTTTCGGATCTCTTCTACCGTCTGTTTTACGGCCTCAACCGGATCCTTGAACTTTAATTCACAGGTCGGTGCACATTCCAGGGCATCCTTACCGAACACACCGACTACCGCAGCCTTTACATCTCCTTTTTGAACTACTACATAATCCTTCACACCGTAGGCTTCAAATGCCGACCGGATCTGCTTCTGACCATCGCTTAATCCATCCTGCTCCATGCTGTCCCAGTCCACGTTGCACACTACCAGTGCCGGCACTGTCTCACCGGAAGCCTTCGCAGCCTCCAGCATATTTGCCAGTCCCTTTGAACGATAATCATATTCATGATTCCCCAGAGTCGTCACATCATACCCCAGATATCCCAGCATCCGAAGCTCTGCCGCCTCCGTTTCGTATACGGTCTGGATCAGGGTTCCCATGGAAAAATCGCCGCCATCCAGCACCAGGGTGTCCGGATCTTCCTGCTTCTTTTCATCGATCAGGGTTTTGATCCTTGCAAATCCGCCAACTTCTTTTTGCTCTCCATCTACGATGGTTGAAAAGCTGTTCAAATGCGAATGTGTATCATGGCTGAACAAAACATCGATCTGTTTTGCCTTGGCTGCTTCCACCGGGACATTCCATGCAAGAGGAAGCAGCAATGCAGCAATAAGCATGATCGCCAGCAGCCTTGCTGAAATTTTCTTTCGTGTTTTCATAACACTCTCCTTTTGTATATAGTTTTCTTATGCCTTTTACAAAACCATCAATAATGTTCCCACACCGATCAAAATACATCCCATCATCGATTTTGCTGTGAATTTCTCATGCAAAAAAATAAATGCCAGTACCAGTGTGATCACAACACTCAGCTTGTCTATCGGCACAACCTTGGATGCATCGCCTATCTGCAGGGCACGATAATAGCATAACCACGAAGCACCCGTTGCCAGACCTGAAAGGATCAGAAACAGCCAGCTTTTTTTGCTGATCGCTGCGATCCCGCCCTGGGTATTTGCGAAGAAAACCATTCCCCACGCCATAACCAGCACCACCATCGTTCGAATCGCTGTTGCAAGATTCGAATTAACACCGACAATACCTATCTTGGCCAGTATGGAGGTCAGCGCCGCAAATACAGCAGACAGCAAGGCAAACACAAACCACATAGTAACTCCCCCCTTAAATATAAGATTTTCTTAACTATCCCAATACAAGTCCATCATATCATTTCCCCTCTGATATGTCACTATTTACAATTTTCTCCGCCGTATATTCCTCTATTTCTGTCTTTGTCACCTGTTTGATATGCTTTTTCTTCAGGCGCAGATATACGAATTCCCGAAAGATAGTATAGAACACGGAAAGCAGTGGAATGAAAACAAGCATACCTACAATTCCCATAAGGTTTCCGCCGATCGTAACTGCTGCAAGAACCCAGATCGACGGAAGCCCTACGGATTCACCCACAACATGAGGATAGATCAGATTTCCCTCGATCTGCTGCAGCACCAGAAATACTATAATAAATAAAATTGCCTGTTTCGGATTTACCATAAAGATCAAAAAGCTTCCCACCGCACACCCGATGAAGGCCCCGAAAATCGGAATCAATGCAGTAAACGCAATCAAAACTCCGATTAAAAGTGCATATGGCATCCTCAAAATACTCAGTATCACAACAAACATACAGCCGAGGATCACAGCTTCCAGACACTGACCTGCAAGAAAATTTGCAAATGTCCGATAAGTCAGAGAACAGACTTTAAGAAAAGCATCTGCCTTTTTCTTTGGGAGAAAGGCAAAAAATACTTTTCGGATCTGCACATGCAGCTTCTCCTTCTGAAAAAGAACATAGCAGGCAAATGAAAAAGCAATAAAAAAGGTTGCCAATCCACTGACTATGGAACCCACTGCTGACATTGTGGTATTCATCATATTTCCTGCACCATTTCCAAGTAGGCTTATCCCCCACTTGATCGCCTGATCCGGATTAAACTGTACCTGATCTACAAGCTTCATGATTTCCTGGTTATTATGGGAAAACTCCCGGATCCAGCTTTGCATCTGCGGAATAAAATCAGCGATACTCATCATCAGGGTTCCTATTGTCCGCGTAAGCTGCGGAATCACACCAAACATCACCAGTACAATCACGCCAACCGCAAATACGATCGTGAGGAACAGGCTTATCGGTCTTGCCAGTTTTTCGACTATCTTATTTTCTTTTTTTGCCCTTCCAAAAATTTTCTTTTCCAAAAAGCTCATTGGCACGTTGGTCACAAATGCGATCGCTCCACCAAGTACAAAAGGAAATGCGATCCCCCATATTGCTTTCAGCACATCGAGCACCACATCAAACTTCCACAGAGCGACCACAAGAAATGCTGTAAACACAATAAGCTCTCGGATTTTTTTTACAGATATTTTACTTATATCCACTATCATTCTCCTCTTTTTCTTAATTTCATGCGTATCCATTTAAGCAGCTGAATGATCGGAAGACTTGCAAACGCATACAGATATACACAGCCAAGCTGCATCAGATCCAGCGTCTCTACTTTAAACAGGAGATGAAATCCCGGAACCGTCAGTACAACGGTAATGAGTACTGCCCCAAGTACAAATGCTCCCTGAAGCCATTTATTATTAAAGAAACGTTTTGTAAAGATAACCGGATGATCCGATTTGCAGTTGAATCCATGGAACAGACGTGCCAAACAAAGTGTTCCGAAGGCATAAGTACTGCCAAGCAGTGCACCATTCTGATGATATCCTGTCAAAAATCCGATCATCGTCATCATACCGATCACCAGGCCTTCCAGACCGATTTTACCAAGAAAATCCTTTGTCAGTATTGACTCGTCTGCTGATCTTGGTTTCTCATTCATCACCTCACTGCGGTGCGGCTCCACGCCTAATGCGATCGCCGGAAGACTGTCTGTCAAAAGATTGATAAACAGCAGATGTACCGGTGCAAAGGGAACCGGAAGTCCTGCAAGGGATGCACAAAGAACTGCCAGGATCGCACCAAAGTTTCCTGACAGAAGAAACTGGATCGCATACTTGATATTCTGATATAAATTTCGTCCGTTTTCCACTGCTTTTACAATTGTTACAAAATTATCATCTGTAAGCACCATTGCTGCGGCATCCTTTGCGACCTCGGTTCCGGTCACTCCCATTGCAACACCAATATCTGCCTGCTTCAATGCCGGAGCATCATTCACACCGTCTCCGGTCATTGCCACGATCATCCCCTTCTCCTGCCATGCACGGACAATACGGATCTTGTGCTCCGGTGACACTCTTGCATACACAGAAATATTCGGGACAAATTCCTTCAGCTGCTCATCACTCATATTTTCAATATCAGCACCTTCGCAGGCCTCTGACAGATCATGTAGGATCCCGATCCTTTTTGCGATTGCCGCTGCTGTGATCTTATGATCTCCAGTGATCATGACCGGCCTAATCCCCGCTTTTATACATTCTGCAACTGCAGCCTTTGATTCTTCCCTCGGCGGATCCATCATAGCGATCAGGCCAAGAAATACCAGATGATTCTCATCTTCTGTCGTCAATACATGCTTCTCCGGAATTTCACGATAGGTAAATGCCAGTACCCGTAACCCTTCCATTGAAAATTCCTGATTCTGGCGCCGGATCTTTTCTTTATCTGCTTCTGTGATTTCCCGAACTCCGTCCTTTGTCCAGATCCTGTCTGTCAGCTCCAGAAGCCGATCAACCGCACCTTTTACGATCATCCGGTTTTCATCATCAATTCTGTGAAGTGTTGACATCATCTTACGGTCACTGTCAAAGGGAAGCTCTCCTTCCCTTGGATAAAGCTTTCTTACACCAGCAGCCTCGATTCCGTACCGGCTGCCCAGATTGATCAATGCCGTTTCCGTCGGATCTCCGATCTCCACTCCATTTTCATTTGTTGAATCATTACATAAAATGCTGTAGTCCAAAAGACATCTCTGCGCCGGATCTGCTACATCAATTGCATCTGCTGTGATTCTTTTTCCATCAATATAATAATCTTCTACTGTCATTTTATTCTGTGTGAGTGTTCCGGTCTTATCCGAACAGATAACAGATACGCTTCCAAGACCTTCCACAGCCTGAAGCTTACGAATGATCGCGTGCTCCTTTGCCATCTTCTGTGTTCCGAAAGAAAGGACGATCGTCACGATGGAGCTTAAAGCTTCCGGAATCGCTGCGACTGCAAGTGCTACTGCAAACATAAATGCACTGCTGATCTTCTCACCGCGGAATACACTGATCGCAAACAGAATTCCGCAAAATATCAGGATCAGAATGGAAAGCTTCTTTCCAAAATCATCCAGATTCGCCTGAAGTGGCGTCTGTTTTTCCGAAGTCGATTTCAGAAGTCCCGCAATCTTTCCAACCTCTGTCTGCATTCCTACATTCGTTACAACTGCTCTGCCACGCCCATATGTGACAAAACTTCCGGAAAACAGCATATTCGTCCGATCACCAAGCGGTGCTTCCTCCAAAATAATGTCCATACTCTTTTCAACCGCAAGACTTTCTCCGGTAAGGGCACTTTCATCGACCTTAAGGCTTGCATTTTCAATCAATCTTCCATCGGCCGGGATCATATCACCTGCTTCAAGAAGGATCACATCTCCTACAACCAGTTCTCTTGCCGGGAGCTGTACCGCCACACCATCACGTAATACCTTTGCCTCCGGTCCGGAAAGCTTCTTTAAGCTCTGCAGGGACTGCTCAGCCTTTACTGTCTGCACAGTTCCCAAAATCGCATTGATCGTAATAACGATCACGATAACTGCTGCACTTTCCACATCTCCAAGCATACCGGATATCACTGCCGATGCGATCAGGATCAGCACCAGAAAATCCTTATACTGTTCAAAGAAGATCTGCAAAATACTTTTTTTCTTTCCTTCTGCAAGCTCATTCCATCCGCACTTCTCTCTGGACCGTCTGACCTGTTCATCGGTAAGCCCTGATTCCCTGCTTTCCACACGCTCGAGAACTTCTTCTGCTGTCTGCTGATAAATTTCTTTCATTCCCTTTGCCTCCTTTTTTGCAAATATTCACCAACTGTAATTTTTTTATGCAATAAAGGATTTTTTGATAAAAGGATATAAAAAAAGAAACCCTTATTGCACAACAAAAAATGCAATAAAAGTCTCACCATTTCCCTGCAGCGCCGGATGTTTCCACCGTACTGACGACACTGCAAACGCAGATTTCCAAACGTAGGTTACTCCCCTTTATCAGTTTTAATAGTATAACAGGATCGGTACCTCTGTCAAGATACTTTATAAATCACACCTTGCAAATATGATACTCCGGTAACAGAAAAACTCCCATTTTTTGAATGGAAGTTTTTCTGTTACCCTGAAAGTATTATAGGCCTGCAGCCGTTTTATTACCTTTTAAGATTTATTACTCTGATCAGCCACAATATTTCCCTGTACAACTCTTCCCTGATCTTTTCCTTTTCTCAGCCCTCGAACTACCTGCACATTTCCAAGAATCAGATAATCCATTTCTCTCTTAGTGATTTTCGCAAAATTTTTCTTTGAAACAAAATAGAAGGTAACTCCCATCAACACCCACACGATCAGTGCTGCAAAGGACTGTGGAGCCATGAATGCAGGAGAACCGGGCACAATCAGAAGCAGCAATATTGCGACAGAGATCACGCAACCGCCCATTGCTACTGCCGGATGGATTTTATTTGTATCTGTATCATCGCCATATTTTTTCAGAAGAATATAAGCACCTGCACAGGTAAAGAAATATCCGAACGCAGTACCTACGGAACACATATCTACAACCTAGCCGATCACTTCTCTGCCGAAAAATGGGCAGATACAGCAGATGATCATGGTAAACCCAACACATATGGACGGAGTTTTATGCTCCGGATGAACCTTTTCAAAAGCTGACGGAAGCATTTTTGCTCTTGCCATACCAAATAAAAGACGGCTGGATGTCATAAAGAATCCGTTCATACCGGTAAAAATACCCATGCACACTGCCAGTGCCACAAAGCACACACCAACTTTTCCCATTGCAAGATCAAGAACTGCACCTGTATGCCATTTTACAAGAGTTCCATTCGCATCTGTCATAGTCAGAACCTGCTGCCAGGGAACAACACAATCTGTCACCAGTGCCATTGCACCATAGATCAAAGCACCTACGATCAATGCTGAAATGATCAGCATTATGCACTTCTGTGGTGGAAAATCATATTCTTCTGCCGCCTGTGGAATACAGTCAAATCCTACATAAAGGAACGGAGCCAATGCCAGGATAGATACAAAACCGCTTCCAAGAGACTTGCCTTCGGCTCCGTATGCCGGCTGCAAGTTTGAAGCATCAAAATGTCCTGTTGCGATCACACCAATGACTGATACAACAACCGCTGCACACATGATAAGGACCATCGCAAGCTGAAGATTTCCTACAGATTTCGCACCTTTGTAATTCATGATCCCGAAAAGTATGATAAAAAACAGGGATAATCCGACTTCACCCATATATACATCATATCCTGCAATTGTATACAGGTAACCTCTGTTAAAGACTCCAGGAAAAATATAGGATGCCAATACCGGAAGTGCCGTTGCATTCAAAGCTACAATAGACAGATATCCAAGCGACAGCATCCATCCGCATATGTACGAAGCAGTTCTTCCAAAGCCTTTATATGCATAGGCAAATTCACCACCCGCTACCGGGAATTTTGCGATCATATAAGAATAGCTGTAGCCTACCACGATCATTAAAAGACCGCCTGCCAGAAATCCCAGAAACAGCGGGAGCGGTCCACCTGCACGTTCTGTCCAGAGACCACCCTGTATAAAACATCCCCATCCAATGATGGAACCGACTGCAACTGCCCAGATCGAACCAGGTCCCATGGATTTTTTTAATTTTGTTCTTTTATTTCTTTCACCCATATATATCCTCCTGCTTCATCAATCATATCATTCATCATCATCTTCTCTGGTTTCTTCACTGATCGTATATGCCTCACTGATATCGGAAACAAAAATTTTTCCATCACCATAATGTCCATACTGCCCACTCTTTGCACTGTTAATGATAATATCTACAACCTCATCTTTTTCTTTGTCCCCAACAGTAATATACAGCATGTTTTTTGCCATTTCCTGATAAAGGACATCCCCTACCTGAATTCCTTTTTCCTTACCTCTTCCTGAAATTGCCCATTTTGAAAAAGCAAAATATCCTTCCTGCTCCAGTGCTTTGATGACGTCCATCACTTTCTCAGGTCTTACAATTGCTGTGATCAGTTTCATAATCCTTCATCTCCCATCCATAAATACAAAAAGAGCCCAGATACCAAAGTATCCGGACTCCATCGTCTCTTTCTATATTATCATTATTTTTTTCAATATTCAATCAAAATCTTTCACTTTCCGGCCAGATATCGATACATCTCATCCAGCATCTCGTCTGTGATCTCTACCGGATTGTTATAAAGGTTCGGGTGTCTGCTGATGCGAACCAGCTCTGCAATCTGATCATCATCAAGCTCCAGATCCTTCAGATCACACCGCAATCCCATTTTTTTCTTTAATTCAAGAACTGCATCCGCCATCTCTTCTGCATCTTTGAATCCAATCCTTCTGGCAAATTCCTCTACACGTTCACCACCTTCGCCTTTTGCATTGATTCTTATAAAATAATCCAGGGTCAGGCCACACGCCTCGCCATGCGGGATGTGATAAATATTGGTCAATGGAAATGAACACGCATGGGACGAAGTGGTTTTCGGTAAAGTAAACGCCAATCCTGCGATCAAAGATGCTTCGCACATTTTCTCCCTTGCTTCCTCATCATCGGGCTTCCTGTATGCTCTGTAAACATATTTAAATACCAGTTCTGCTGCATGCATCGCAAGTACATCACAGATCGGCTGATGACCTTTGCTCCAATAGCCTTCGATCGCATGGGAAAGAACATCAATTCCTGTTCCTGCCGTAACCTGGGGTGGCATTGTATAAGTAAGTTCCGGATCAATGATAGCTGCTGCCGGATAAAATCCCTCTGATACGATCGGCGCTTTTTTTCCATTTGCATGATCCGAAAGAACTGATACACAGGTCACTTCACTTCCTGTTCCTGCAGTCGTAGGAACTGCGATCAGTGGAAGATGTTTCTCCGGCATTGCTACTCCGGTTCCATGATACTTACGGATGGAATCCGAAGTCAGAGCTACACTGGCAGCTGCTTTGGCACAATCCATGGGACTGCCTCCACCCAGTGCTACCACAAATCCGATATTTTTCTGCCGGATCACTTCCGCACAGGCATCTACCTCTACAACGTCCGGGTTTGGAGAAACATCTCCAAAAGAAGCAACGATCATTCCTTCTGACTCTTTTATGAACTTTTCGGCAAGACCGCTTTTAAAGAAAAACGGTCCTGCCACCAGAAGGCCTCTTTCGAAGCCAAGCTCTCTGGCTATTTCTTTGATTTCTTTTACTCTGCCTTTGCCGAAATGAATTTTTACCGGCTGTAGATAATCCCAGTTCATAGGCTACCTCCTGCTTTATCAGTCACAAAATTTTTCATCGACCATTGTAAGCACTTCATCAAGGATCGGGAGATACTCTTCCAGCTCCTCTTTCGTGATGATCAGTGGCGGACAGATTTCAATAAAGTTCTCACGTCCAAAGGTTGCAAAGCCACGTTTCTTTAATTCTGCAAATATCCACGGCATTACCGGTCCGGGTACGCCGTATTCCTGCATCGGTTCTCTGGTTTCTTTATTCTTGACTACTTCAAGTGCACCGAACAAACCGATACATCTTGCTTCACCAATACATTTATGCTTCTTTACCATCTCATCCATAAACGTAGCAACGATCTCGTGCATCTCAGCTACATGGCCCTCGATGTCGTGTTCTTTATAATATTTCATTGCTGCTACACCAGCCGCACATGCAAGTGTATGTCCACTGTAAGTAAGTCCGCACTGAAGAACATTTTCCTCAAAATACTCCGCAACCTTTTTACTTACAATACATCCGCCCAGCTGTACATAACCACAGGTAACACCTTTTGCAAATGTAATGATATCCGGTTTCATGTCAAAATTCATAAATGCAAACATTTTTCCTGTACGGTAAAATCCTGCCATAACCTCATCACAGATCAGAAGGATTCCATATTTGTCACAAAGTGCACGAACACCTTCCATATATCCGTCTGGAGGAAGAATGACACCGTTTGCACCTACTATAGACTCCATCAGGATCGCTGCCACATTTCCGGGGCCTTCATATCTGAGCTGCAGATCCAGCGCATCCAGATATTTCTTCGTTACCTCTGCATCATCAACTCCTTTTGTATATCCGTCACGATACATCTGAGGGTTCATAAAGTGTACGAATCCATTTGCACCACCGATCTCTGCTGCATATCTTCTCCAGTCACCGGAAGCATTGGATGCTCCAAGTGTAGCTCCATGATAGCTTCTGTAGCAGGAAAAGATCTTGGTTCTTCCGGTTACCATACGTGCCATTTTTATAGCATTCTCATTGGATTCTGCTCCACCATTTGTGAAGAAAACTCTCTTGTATGTATCTGCTCCTGCTGCTTCTACAAGCATTTTTGCCAGCATACTCTTAGGCTCGGATGCATATGCCGGTGCCATGAAGCACATCTTATCAGCCTGTTCCTTGATCGCTTCAACGATCTCCGGAAGCTCATGTCCGAGGTTGGAACACACCAGAAGTGAAGCCATATCTGCATATTTTTTTCCATCATAATCGTAAAAATAAATTCCCTCAGCTCTTTCTACCGGTAAAGTATCTGCTCCTGATCTTGCCCATGACTGCATCACATAATCTTTGTGCATCTGTGCTACTTCTTTTCCTGTTAAACTCATAATAACTTCCTCCTCTTTATCTGTAATTCAGTTTTAAATATTGTTCATTTTTGCGGTAAACAAACTTATTATTTGTTGTAGAATAAGAAAAGCGCCCGGCCCACATTCATTTGTGAACCAGACGCCTTTGTCTTATCTGAGTCATATATTACTCTCGACACTGGCTGTCTGCAATAGACATCTATCCAATTATTTTTGTGCTGCAGCACAATCGTTATTATTCTGCTGCCGCATTTTCCTTTTACATTTCATTCATCTGATATAACAGGAAACCCAGCCTCAGCTGAAAACGCACATCAAAATCAGAAAGATTTTTTCCAAGTATCTCAGCGGCCTTTCCAATCTTATAATTAATTGTATTTCGATGTACGATCAATTCCTGTGACGCACTTTTGACACTGCAGTCGTTAGCCAGGTAGCACTGAAGTACTCTGACCAGATCTGAGTGGTTCATCTCATCATATTCATACAATGGAGCTACTGTATCTGCCAGATATTCTTTTATTGCTTCCTTATCTGTAAGTGTGAGCAGTACCCTGTAAATCCCAAGATCTTTGTAAAAAATAATCTTTCCGCCATCTGTGCTTTGCTCGCCCGGAACCTGACAGACACATAATAGATCAGACATTTTTTCCGCAAACTGATAGCTCTTATAAATCTGCCTGATCCCGGAAATCTGCTTACTTACACTTACAAAAATCTGTTCCTTCTGACATACCATCCTGCATAGTATCTGAAAAATCCTCTCTGTAGTTTTTCTGCATGCTTCATCAGAATAATCACACAAAACCAGAAGAATCTGCTTATCCTGGGCACAACACAAAATCCCATTATAATTACAGCGGATATGACTGCTCAGTTTAGATAAAATCTGCTCTAGCCTTGTTCCTGTTACACGATCATTGTCTTCCAGAACACACACATTCACAACCGTATATGCACTGTCTGTAAAATACCCTTTTCTCATCAGTGCCGAAACATACAGTTCTTCCTGGGACGGACATAAAAAGGCATTGTTCAGTGCCGTCGCAACCTCAATTGCGTTCTGCTGCTCTTTTGTTATTGCAAAACATATGATCCGCATGATTTCAGCCATTCGAACCCTCCACGGTACTTCAAATACCGGGAATCCCTTTTCATTTGCAAAATCAATAACATCCTGTCCGATCTCACTGATATAAGGCCCTGTATTGATCACGATCCCACTGGCTTTGTTTCGCCATACTTCCTTTACCAGACGAAGAAGAGTCAGATTTTCATTCAATCCTAATCCAGTTGTAAAAGTAAGCTCCTGTCCCTGCAGAAATGCAGAAATCGTGTCGCTGTCTACCATATGCGTGAATAATCCGGGGTGAAATCCATCACCTGTCCGGCGTATGGAAATCAATGTTCCGTTTTTTAGGGAATCACGATTCCGGCAAAAATGGAATCACATTTTTCCTAAACCCTTATAATGATGTTATGCACTTTTAGTGTAAATTCATTATGAGGAGGTCACGATTATGACCAAATATCGAGAAATCATCCGGCTTACTGGATTGGGATTCTCACAACGCAACATCATGGCAAGCTGTGGTGTTTCACAAAAAACTGTCGTCAAAGTTCAAAAACGTGCCAGAGAACTAAATATCTCTTGGCCTCTTGATGAATCAATGACCGACACAGAGCTTCAAAAGCTCATGTTCTCGAAAGAGAGCAAGGTATCTGCCAGTAAGAAGATGCCCGACTACGCTTACATCCGTAAGGAACTGCTCCGTAATGGAGTCACCAAAAAGCTCTTATGGACTGAGTACATAGAGGATTGCCGTGCCAACGGTGAAGAACCACTCATGTATTCACAATTCTGCTATCACATCCAACAGGATGAGCAGAAACATCGTGCTACCATGCATATCAACCGTAAACCCGGCGAACAGGTTGAGGTTGACTGGGCTGGTGATCCGGCAACAATTATTGATCCTGACACTGGTGAAATCTTAAAATCTTACATCTTTGTAGGTGTAATGACTTACAGTCAGTATGCATATGTGGAAGCATTTCTGGATATGAAGCAGAGATCATGGATCAATGCTCATGTCCATATGTATGAGTACTTTGGCGGTGTTGCCAGAATCCTCGTACCGGATAACTGCAAAACCGCAGTTATTCACAATGGGGGATGGAAAGACCAGCAGATCAATGAAACTTATCAGGAACTAGCTGAACATTATTGCACCGCTATTATTCCGGCTCGTGTCAGAGCTCCCAAGGATAAGCCGAATGCTGAAGGAACGGTAGGAAATATCTCTACCTGGATAACAGCAGCACTTCGGGATGAACAGTTCTTTTCCCTTGCAGAATTAAACCGTGCAATAAAAGATAAGCTAGAACTGTTCAACCAAAGGCTCTTTCAGAAGAAAGAGGGTAGTCGGCGAAGCTTATTTCTTGAGGAAGAAAAACCATTGCTGGCACCATTACCTGCTACCCGTTTTGAACTGAGCGACTGGAAAACAGCCACCGTCCAGTTCAATTATCACATATCTGTGGACGGAATGCTATACTCAGTTCCCTATGAATACATCAAAAAGAAAGTTGATGTCAAGATAACAGATACCACTATTGAAATTTTTTACAATCATAACCGCATTGCTTCCCACCGCCGTCTGAAGGGGCGTCCTGGGAAGTACAGCACTGTCACGGAACATATGCCGGAAGACCACCAGAAATATCTGGAATGGAACGGCGACAGGTTCCGCAAATGGGCTGAACGGATTGGCATAAATACGTACACTGTGGTCAATGCGATACTGACCTCCAAACGTGTGGAACAACAGACCTACCGAAGTTGTATGGGGCTTCTGAAGCTTGCAGAGAAATACTCAGATGCATTGTTTGAAGCAGCCTGTAAAAAGGCACTATCTTATACAGCTTCACCCAGTTATAAGAGTATTAAAAACATCCTTGTAACAGGTTCTGTAAAACCGGAATCAGAAACTACTGAATCCAAGACTACACATAAAGCACACGGCATCACAAGAGGTGCCGATTACTATCGGAGGTAAACATATATGACGAATCAGAGTACAATAGATAAATTAATTGAAATGCGCCTTACTACTATGGCAGATGCGTTCCGCAACCAGCTGGATGATACGAAATTTAAAGACGTACCATTCGAGGACCGTTTTGGTATGCTGGTGGACATCGAATACAGTAATCGTAAGAATAATCGTCAGAAACGATTGATCCGTAATGCTGGATTCGACCAACCGGAAGCAAGTATCATGGATATCAATTACACTTCCGGACGCAAGCTTAACAAGGGTCTTATTAACCGACTTGCAACTTGCGAATATATATCTGAACACCGGAATCTTTTTATCACCGGCGCTACAGGCTGTGGTAAAACTTACATGGCCTGCGCCTTTGGTATGGAGGCTTGTAAGCAGTATTTCAATACCAAGTATGTCCGTCTTCCTGATCTGCTTATTGATCTGGAGACAGCACGGACAGATGGTAACTACAAAAAAGTCATGGCGAAGTATGCAAATCCAGTTGTCCTGATTCTGGATGAGTGGCTTCTCTTGAAACCGACGAATGCAGAACAAAGGGATATCTTCGAACTGCTTCATAGGCGACGTAAGAAATCTTCAACGATTTTCTGCTCCCAGTATGCATTTGAGGAATGGTATGAGCAGCTCGGCGGTGGTGACAGTCCTCTGGCAGATGCGATCATTGATCGTATTGCCCACGACAGCTATCGAATAAATATCACGAGCATTGATGCTGAACATGATAGATCAATGCGTGAGGTATATGGCTTGGATAAAGCACTACGCGAGTAAACTCGCATAATTACACAGGTGATTTCCACTTCCGGACATCTGATTCCCAAATTTCCGGAAGTGCGATTTCATCGCACGAGAATATTCAATATGCGTCCATGACACTTCATGATCCAGTCCTGTCTCACCTGCTACCAGCTTCATCTCCAGATGCTGTACCTGTTTTATGATCTCACGCAATGTTACTGCCATATTTATACACCTTTCTCCACCGCAGCTTCCTGTGATCAACTGCATCAGACGATCAAAGATACTCCAGATATCAGAAGCAGTATATAAGTCAGATTCAGAAATACCTTCTGAGATACTTTACATACCAGCTTTTTACCTAACCATGTAGCTATAAGTAATGGCAGGATACTGATACAGATCAGTCGAATATCTGCCGTTCCAACCAGGCCGCTCCTGAACTGGGTAACCATCAGAAAAAAATTCAGCACCACCCATACAGGGGCCACTGTCGCACGAAATTCTTCTTTTTCTTTCAGTACCTGTGTTGCATAGATCACAAGTAACGCCCCTCCTGATACAAACATACCATGAATTATCCCTGCCAGGATCAGAACTATCCACAAAATGAGATCCGGAAGTTTTTTCTCTGTATGGATGCACAGATTCTTTAATGCAACTACGACGATTATGATTCCATATATTGTCAGAAGAATATTTTCAGATTTCACGATCCGGCAGATCTGTATCCCTGCAAACATTCCAACCAACATGACCGCAGACATCTTAAGCAATTCTTTCCAGTTTATATGTCGATATCCGGTCACTGCGATCATCAGTCCGGACAGCCAGGCCATAACATTCAGAACCACCTTTGCATGATCCAGCCCAAGCAAATAAACGGAAGGCGGCATCGCCAATACCGTACCGGCAAACCCTGTGATAGCCTGAATAACATTAGAAACAAACAATACAAGCAAAAATAACAATTCTTTCATAGAGCATTCTTCCTTTTCTGTATTATCTGTTTACCGCACACTCTTTATCACTGCTGATAAAATAAAAAGACGCTTTGCAATAATGACTGCAAAACGTCTTTGTTTTTCTACATTCTCGATTTTAACACGCTAAAAGGCAAAAGTCAACAGTTGCCTTTCTCCATTACCTTGACACATTCTTTTGTATTATTATTTTTTGCTATTTTTCTTAATGACAGCTATGGCTTCCACATCCATGCTCGCCACATGTATGTCCTTCCCCGTGGTTATGCTCATGGTGAGAGCACCTCACATCCGGATTATAATCAAGTGTTTCATTGATAAAAGCTTCTACTGCTTCATCCGCATCTCCGGAAACTCCTCCGAAAAGCTTAATACCGGCTGCCGCTAACGCTGTCTGTGCACCGCCTCCGATTCCGCCGCAGATCAAAACATCTGCGTTCAATGCATTAAGAACTCCTGCCAATGCGCCATGTCCGCTTCCATTGGTATTTACTACTTCTGAATGTACTACTTTTCCTTCCTCTACATCGTAAATCTTAAATGTCTCTGTGTGTCCAAAGTGCTGGAAAATCTGTCCATTTTCATATGTTACTGCTATTCTCATGATACCTTCTCCTTTTTCTGCTGCATATTTTTTTGTAAATTTCCTGTTTGTAACAGCCTCCAAAGCTACAGTTGCTGCTCTGACCGTCACAAATTCTGAAATCCCCACCCTCGATTCTAAGTGGATGTCCTTTAATGAGTGCATCTGCTATTTTCTTCCTGGCAGTCTTAGTTGAAATTTCTAAAAGCCTGTCTATCATCAGTTCTACTATAAATAGACCCACTGATTAATGTCCGTGGGAAAATAATTTGCTTTAGCTTTCTATATCTCTATCTCCAGTGAAAGCGGTGTATGATCCTGTCTCTCCCCGGAATCCAGCATACCAGACGAAACCACCTTATCCTTGATACGGTCGCTTACCAGAAAATAGTCAATTCTCCAGCCCGAATTATTGATTTTACTGGTTTTGACTCTCTGTGCCCACCATGAGTAAACATCCTTTACATCTCCATGAATATAGCGGAAGGTGTCCACGAATCCCTTTGACAAGAGATTTGTAAACCCCTCTCTCTCCTCATCTGTAAAACCTGGCGACATATGATTTCCTGCCGGATTTGCGAGGTCGATTTCCTCATGTGCCACATTAAAATCACCACAGGCAATGACCGGCTTTATCTGGTCAAGCCCGCTTAAATAATTGGCATACTGGATATCCCACTCCTGTCTTTCCTTGAGACGCTTCAAGCCATCTCCTGCATTAGGTGTATACACATTTACGAAATAAAAGTCATCAAATTCCAATGTGAGCAGTCTGCCCTCGTCATCCATGGTATCTGGTGCTCCAATCCTTGGACAGGATTTCTTTGCCTCCATTCCTTCCTTATAAAGAATCATGGTTCCTGCATAACCTTTTCTTGCCGGCGGCATAGAGCTGACCCACTCGATATGGTAGCCTGCAAAATATTTTTCCAGCTCATCTATATGCTTCTTTGAAGGACCAGTGGCTGGAAGCTTGGTCTCCTGTATTGCAACAAGGTCTGGATTTTCTGCCTTGATTGTCTCTAATACATTTCTGGATAATACCGCTCTTGCTGATTCGGATGTCAGGGCAGCATTGATGGAATCGATGTTCCATGAGATAAATTTTTTCATAGCATTATGTCCTTTTGTATTTTATTTCTATAATTGAGTGTCCATTCTTATTTTAAATTAGCTGGTTATATTATAATATACTATCCCACTCTTGCTTAAATTCTTCAAGGAAATTTTCCATAACATCATGCCGGTGTTCGGCGATTTCTTTTCCAGTCTTTGTATTCATCATATCTTTGAGCAATAGCAATTTCTCATAAAAATGATTGATACTTGTGGAATCTTGATTTTTCTGATACTCTGTCCTATTCATTTGAAGCTTAGGTCCTATCTCCGGGTTATAAATCTTTCTCCCCCTGCTGCCGCCATAGGCAAAGGTTCTGGCAATGCCTATAGCACCGATAGCATCAAGCCTGTCTGCATCCTGCACGCACTTTCCCTCTATGCTGTCAGGGATTACAGAATCAGTTCCTGCAAATGAAACTTCATCTATGATTTTGCATACCCTTTTCGTGACCACTGGAATCCTTTGAGAATATTTCTTTGACAAAAGCTGCTTCATTTGTTGTCATGGCTCCTCCACTCTGCTTCTTTGAATCCTACAAGTACTGTACCTTCATCTATAAGTATCGGTCTCTTTACAAGCATTCCGTTGGCTGCAAGCAGCTTTAACTGTTCCTCTTCGCTCATTGTAGGGAGCTTGTCCTTTAGCTTCATTTCCTTATATAAAAGCCCACTGGTATTAAAAAATCTCTTGAGTGGGAGACCACTTCTGGCATGCCATTCCTTTAATTCTTCGTAGGACGGATTATTTTCTGCAATATTGCGCTCTGTATAGTTTATGTTGTGTTCTTCCAGCCATTTTTTTGCTTTTTGGCAGGTTGAACATTTGGGGTAACATAAGAATAACATTTTGACCTCCTTTTTAACCTATAACATCACTCTTTGTTTCATTTAAATAAATATATTTTATTCATGATTTTAAGCCAAAAACAAGACCTCATAGAATAGTTTTCCCGCTCTACAAGGTCTTTATTTTATTCATTCCCTGGCTATAGATTTTTTCCCCTTGAGGATAAAAGAGATTGCCTTGGGATACATAACTTATTCAAACTCGCAAAGTCTGGTTTGATTCTGGTTGTTTTAACATAATTATCTATACCTTCTTGTATTGATAACCAGCATCTTTTCCACTCATTATTCTTCGTTTCACACATTTTTAGTACCAATCCAGTACCATTGCTATATTGTCATTATTGTGTGTAGTTCTGGTGGCTTGCAGGTTTGTTTACTATTCAGAGAATAATCATCTGACAGTTTGCAAGTCCACCTATGGAAATTATAATCTCCGGACGATGTTTCTGCAACTAGAAATTTTGAGGCACTAATGGATAGCATCATTCTTTTCCATATCATTCATCAATTTATCAAAGTCACTTTCATATAGTGAATCCTGTATAACTCTGTATTTCTCAAACTCACTTTCTGCAAATTCCTTTGCAATAGCTGCTGTTACTTTTCCTTTATCCTGAAGTACATCCGCATCATTAAATCTAAGAAATGCGTCAAGCTTTGTTTTCCAATCTTCCATAGTCATAGGAATATGTCTTCGTGCCTGTCTTGTTGCATAATCAAGATACATTGTCACAATCTCATTTAATTCTGCAAGTTCTTCTTTTTCCAAGTAGTTTTTTGCAATTGACACATCTGTTTTTACTATTTTACCATCAGGCGCATTTTTCCATGATTTAAGTCCCATATGTTCCTTATTATGATCAGCTCTTGCCACTATCACTTCTGCCGCTGTATTACCATGAACTACATAATGCATCTTATTCTGAACTGTTGCATAAAACTCTCTTTTTAAATTTGACTATTTCAAACGTTATGCTCATAAATGTTCTCCTTTTTCGTCGCCTTTTTAGCGACGAATTATTTTATACATCTTGCTTTTCGTCATTGCAAACTAACTTCTTATGCCCAAACAATTGCTTTTACAATTCTTTTGCGCAAATGGTTAGTACTGCGATCAGTATCTATGTATTTGGTAAACTCGATTATCTTTGCAGGCTTTCTCTTAGAAATAATCCCTAATCGTTCCATGTCTAATTTAAAAAGTTCACTCGGATATCCATACGCATCAAATCCCTCTGGCTGGCAGATATCTCTGTTCAGATACTCACTAAGTTCCCATTGATACTTTGCTTCTTTCTCCAGCTTCTTACCAAAATACTGTGCATCCATTACCATTCTGTTAATGCCACCAACCGATTTCCTACCATGAGTTTTTGTTACAGTTGTATCGCCTGACATTTTAAAATACTGCCCTATCTGTTCCTCGGAATATCCCATTTCCTGCATCACGCCATGAATCACACTGCGGATATACATTGTATAGTAATTCCAGTTTCTTGGTTCAATATCTGTCATTGCTATTGTATAACGATTACTGGCATTCACAATAAACAAGACATCTCATATATCATTGGGATTCCCATTGAATTAGTGTCTATCATATACATATTTACCATAGCATTACATAAGAATGCATTTCTATAATATGGTGGTTTATACCCCGGCTCCAATGCCTGTTCCATTTATAAAGGCAAAGTGCGAAATATTATCTTTATATTCTTTCTTAAACCAATATTTAAACAGAATATTGCACATTACTTCAAATGCATGATTAGAGGATTCTCCATGATTATTAAATTTTGTCCAATCCATATTTCATCCTCCTATCCTTTATTTTAATTATAATATTCTGCCATAAATTGCATTCCATTTCCTTCATTATTCTGAATATACTGTAATAGTTTCTTATCAAACCTATCATTCATATATTCAACAATTATTGGACATACCCAATATTGACTTCCCTCCTGAGGTTCCATATCCATTTCTAAAGCATCAAGATAATCCGAAGAATGAAATTTTATACTATCTATAACTGACAACAAACTCAAAAATATATCTGTAATATTTTGAAGTGTCTCTATAAGCTCTTTATCTTTATCTTCCTTTTTGTTCTGATATATATAATTATCCATTACAAATCTAATGCCATTTGCATGGACATAATTATTTAACTTTCTGTCCTCTCTCAACCACTTATCTACAAGAAAATTATCAAAAATATATTTGACCTTTTCATTATTACTTACCAAATATGATTTGTATTTTGATGCATCAAAAAATTGTTTTCTATCCTTATTATTTTCAGAACTTTCCAATACATTATAAATCCATTTTTCCATAGCTAGTTCTGCATCTGTTTTTCTTTCACCTGAAACCAATATAGACACATCTAACTCTATCATTTTCATCATAGATTCCGAGTTTATGGTGAATTCTTCTGCTTCTTCATCCGTTAAGCCATGTTTATTCTGTATAACATTCAATACAAATAAATACTGCATTAAATCATCTCTATACTTCCGTAGTAAAGTATACGCATCCGAATAAGCATCTCTATGGCAACAAAAATCGATAGTCTCTAGTGTTTTACAGATTGACATCATTGTCTCTCCTGATAACATATATGGTCCTTTTTTTCCATAAGATACATCTACAGACGAAAATGTTGAATCTGCTAAACAGAAGAATATATACCATATTTTTTCAATATCTTGGGAATTAAACTTATAATTTGTGTCTTCTATATCATCCATACATTCTCCTTCGCGACTGCTCTAGATATTGCTTCATTCTCGCCATTTTCTTCATAATCTCTTCATCTGCTTTGCCTTGCCATTCTATTCGGTTAAAAGTCCTATAACATTTCCATGCATTCCTATCTATGCTTTTTGTTTAATTCTCAATTGAGGAAATTCAGAATTATATCTTTCTATTGCAATCATAAGTTCATTTTCCATATCCGAATTCCATAATTTCAGTTCTGAAAGTATAGCTGTTCGGTACAATTCCACATACTTTCTAATATAAAATCCACACTGTCCACCAGTTAATATGTCCTTTTTTATTTTTACATGAAGCATTTTATTTCTGGTATTAACAGTTTTCTTTAAGATTTTCAGAACATCATCTCCATCAAAAATTCGTAGTCCATATGCACGAATAACCGATTCTATCTTATCTCTCAAACTTGGTCTATTTTGCGTTGGGATTTTGAATTCAAAATCACATTTAGGACACCTAGCGTTTCTCTGCCTAGACTGCTGTGAACAATTAATTTGAACTTTTTGAAAATATTCAAGGTGTTCTGATAATGGTTCAAATATCTCTGCAAACAACGCCAATCTTAAATCAGCTGTCATTCCATTGCCAAAGCCAATATAATAAAACATTTGATTCATACTGAGTAGTTTTTTATTAAAACGCTCCCATGCACAAAATCCTCTTTTATATATTGTATCATTCATAGGTTGACTAAATTTTGTATAAGCTTTTTCTCCCTCATAATACGACAGCATGCTTTTTCTCATCTCGGCAGTAATATCTAAGTTGTCAATTTCATATTTTTGCATTTTAAAAAAACGCCCATCAAAAAGACATTCATATCTTAAAATTTTGCAAAGCAATTCATGCACTTTACTCAAAAGTACAGGAGCGGACATTGTTATAATTATACTTTTTCGATTCATTACAGTCATAATCTCCACATTATATTTTATTTTTTCACGCTGTAATGCCCACTCTCGCTGAATGTTATATGAAAGCAACCAATCTGTTTCGTATCGACCTATATATTTTAATTCTTTACAATACCTCTTCTCAAAAATTGTTTCCATTTATTATTTTCCTATCTGCGATTTCAATTCTTGAAAACTCTCTAAGGCACTCTGCAAGTTCTCGATAATATCTGATGCCAGCACATCTGGCTCCGGCAGATTGTCAAGATCTGCAAGAGACTTATCTTTAATCCAGAAAATATCTAAGCTCGTTTTATCTCTTTCAAGTATCTCCTGAACATCATAGCACCGGAAACGACCATCTGGATTTTCTTCAGACCATGTTTCCGTACGCTCATAGCGATTTTCAGGATTATAACATTTAACAAAATCATCCAGATCTGCATCAGTCATAGGATGTTGTTTTAAAGTAAAGTGTACATTAGTACGGAAATCATATACCCATATTTTTTTTGTTTGCATCTCTGCACTAGCTGGGCGTTTATCAAAGAAGATTACATTTGCTTTTACACCCTGCTTGTAGAAGATTCCGGTTGGCAGTCTTAAAATTGTATGCAAGTCCGTAGTCTCCAGTAATTTTTTACGAACGATTTCACCTGCTCCGCCTTCAAACAGCACATTATCTGGAACTACCACAGCTGCTTTTCCAGTTGCCTTCAAAATTGTATTAATATGCTGTACAAAGTTCAACTGTTTATTAGATCCCGTTGTCCAGAAATCCTGACGGTTATAAACCAGCTCCTCCTCTTCCTGCTTCCCTTCTTCATTGGTAAAAGTAATGGAAGATTTCTTTCCAAACGGAGGATTGGTTAGTACATAATCCACACGATAACTTGGATCAGTTAGGAGTGCATCTCCTTGAACAATCGGCACTTTTCCGTAAATATCTCCAATGTTATGAAGATATAAGTTCATTAATGCAGTTTTATATGTTGCAGGCACAATTTCATTACCATAGAAGGTTTCATTCTTCAAGAATTCCTTTTGTTCTCTGTCCAACGAATAGTTCTCTGGATCTGCCAAAAATGCCTGTGCCGCTAAGAAAAATCCTCCTGATCCACAACATGGATCTGCGATGGTTTTCATTGGCTCAGGGCGAACACATTTTACCATTGCTCTGATCAGTGGACGTGGAGTAAAATACTGGCCTGCTCCGCTCTTAATATCTTCTGCATTTTTCTGTAATAAGCCCTCATAAATTTCGCCTTTTACATCTGAAGACATGGCAACCCATTTTTCTTTATCAATCATCTGCACAACTCTATAAAGAATCGCTGCATTACTAATTTTATTTGTTGCTCCTTTGAAGATTTTTCCAAGAATTCCTCCCTGCTCTCCAAGTTTTTCAAGTATGGATTTATATTTTTCTTCCAGTTCTGCCCCCTTCAACGAACTCATATCAGACCATGTACAGTCTACCGGAATACCAGTATCTCTCTTGTAAGGTGGCTTAGAATACTCTTCTGCCATCTTCAAAAATATTAAATATGTAATCTGTTCCAGATAGTCACCGTAGGATACGCCATCATCCCTCAATGGACCACACATTCCCCATACCTTTGAGACTATTGTTGATGTCAGTTCACTCATTTAATTTAATCCTCCTTCAAAGGCTTTTTTTAGTATGCTTTGACGCATGGCTTCAGCTTGTGAAAGTGCTACGTTTACGGTTTGTTCGATACTATCACAAACAGACATGCGTGATTCAATTTCAGAAACAACTTTATCCGCTACCTCATCTGATACAATTGGAACTGACGTATTTCTAATATCGTCCAATCCTAATCCTAACTTTCCACCACCTCTTTTATTACATAGTAATTCTTTTTGTCCATAATCACTTTTTAGATACCACGCCATAAATTCTCCTTGATGACAGTTTAAAAAGCGCACTAATGCTATATGTTGATTAATATAGGCTTCTTCGATATCTTCGGGCACCAATGCAATACTGCCCAAATCAGCCGTAATGGATATTAAAACATCGTTCCCTTGCAACCGGCTTCTTTTCCCCTCCGCTTCTTCAGGTAAAAGTACATGTTGAATTGCATTATTTTTTAATTTAATTTTATCTCTATTCAAGTCTGTAATTCGAATAAATCGAACCCCCTCTTCGCTGTAATATTTTGCCCATCCACGCGAACCGCTTGTTACTAAAGAAGATACTTCTTGTATTGGTTTTCTTTCATTCATTGATGCAAAAACCATTTTCAGTACCGCCTGCCGATATACAGCCAGCTGTTCTTTAATAATTTGCAGTGTCTCCACACCTTTATCCAACTCAGAAAACACTTCCTCGATGCGTGAAACAATACGGGCTTGCTCATTCAATGAAGGAATATATACTTCTTCCTTTTCGACATATTGGTAATGTCTAGCATACCCATGATCCTTTATTTTCAAAACAACATATTTTGTCAAATAGTATAAATACTTTTCAGAACAATCCTCCTTAGGCTTAAGAACTTTTATTCCATCTGCTCCTGCGCAAAAAGGGAAATTTACATATTTAACGCATTTGGTGTGATCTCCAAATACTATAACGGGCAGATTGCACTTAACTATTTTTTCTTCATCATCAGAATAACCGCCAATCAACTTGTTTCCCTGATCAATTACTGGTAATCTGCCATTCTCAATGTATTGCTTTTGCTTTATTTTATTCTCTGCAGGAACAGATATTTTTTTCACCACTTCTTTGTAACGCATTACGCCACCAATTCCTCATTCATTTCTTGTAATATTTCTTCATAATTATCCCCGAAGGCATCATAAAATCCCAACCGTCCACCTTTCCGATCAAACGGTGTCAGATCCAGATCTTCCGGCAAGATACTGAGCGAAGTTGCAATATGATCTTTGATCAAGCGTAGCCACTCCATCTGTTCTTCCGTGAAATGTATAGCACCAGCATTTCTCCGCAATGTCCATTGCATGAAGTTATAATTCACCTTGTCTGCGAATGGCGTCAGATTATCTGTATATCCCATTTCAAAGCGAATGATGGAAATCAAATCTGTCAGCTGTGCTATTGTTCCTCTCTTCACTTTGTCAGACTTCTTAATAGCATAACAATCCCACAGTCGTTCCACAGTAATTCCCTTTGATTTAAGTTTCTCATATAAGGCTTTCAGCTGTTCTATTGCCATAGGTCTGTTTTTATAAGTTTCATCATAGATAATTCGCAATGCCACAATCTCATCCTTGTTTTCTTCAATGAACTCATGGAATGTCTTAATCACACGCTCTGCTGTTTCTTCCTGCTGAGTATCAAAGCCAGCAAAGATTACAGAATCAATGTTTACATTGTCAATAATCTGATCATGATTACGCCTTACATTCTCTATGTATTCACGTACATCTGGATTATGGAACGGTGCTACTGCTTGCTTTATTAGTTCCTTTTGGGCTTCTTTTCTCTCCTCTTCGTCAGGCTCTTCAACACTGGTTTTGAACTGTGCCCTTTTTTCTATCACATCTTCATCAAAGGCGTTCAAAAGTCTTTCCGCGACAGTTCCTGCCGGAGTACCCACTTTCTCTTCAAATTGCTTTCTCTCTGCTGGTGTCATCTGACTATTTAACCGAATCACACGGTTTGCAAGAGAAGTCAATGTTTTTTCATCCTTAGCACCTAAAGCCACATTCATCATCAATTCTTTCATGCTGACGGATGGCTTACTCTCTAATGGTCTGGTATCTGATTTTTTTGATTTTGTAACACCAACTGCATCCACAATAACAAAGTGATCCTTATTTTCTGTAGCAGATGGAGTTACCTTCTGAAGTTCGTCTTTACTTAGTGTTCTGGTTCCCCGACCTTTCATCTGCTCAAAATAATTCTTGCTGCGCACATCACGCATAAAAATCAAACATTCAATCGGCTTAACATCTGTACCGGTTGCTATCATATCAACGGTAACTGCGATTCTAGGATTATAATCATTTCTAAAAGAGCTAAGTACAGATTCCGAATTGTCTACAGAATAGGTAATCTTTCTGCAAAAATCATTTCCTTCCCCAAACTCTTCTCTCACAATCTGAACAATATCATCTGCGTGACTATCCGACTTTGCAAAAATCAATGTCTTAGGAACCTCTTTTCTTCTTGGGAACAAGTTCGTATAAAGATTTTCTTTGTATGTCCTAATGACAGCTCGAATCTGGCTTGGATTTACAATGTCTCGATCCAGCTGTGTCGGCTGATAGTGTACATCCTCATCCAGCTGTTTCCATCTCTTTGCTCTGGACAAACGATCTCTGTATTCAATCAACTGTTTCATCAAATGACCGCCATTTTTTCCAACATTTGTTTCAATCAGGAAAATATCCTCTCCGACATTTACACCATCCACAATGGCCTGTTCTCTCGGATATTCACTGACAATATTTTCATTAAAAAATGCAAATGTCCTATTGTCCGGTGTCGCAGTCAAGCCCACGACAAATGCATCAAAATAAGACAAAACCTGACTCCATACATTGTAAATAGATCTGTGGCATTCATCTACGATGATGACATCAAAGAATTCCGGAGGATATTTCTCATTATAAACCACTTCTTTTGGTGCTTTACTTTCAGCTGTCGTAAACTCTGCAAATGAAGTCTCTTCAGCAGATTCATCAAGTTCTTCACCTTTTAAAATAGAATACATTCTCTGTATTGTACTGATGCATACTTGCACATCGCCTGGAATATAGGAGCTTGTCAATCTTCTAACACCATAAATCTGTGAAAAGGATCTTGGATCATCCGTTGGAGTATAGGCAAGGAATTCCCTCTCTGCCTGTTCGCCCAATCCCTTGGTATCAACCAGAAATAAAATCCTATTGATTTTTCCATATTTCAGCAATCTATATGATGCAGTAATGGCCGTAAACGTCTTTCCTGCACCAGTAGCCATCTGTACCAATGCCTTCGGTCTGTTATCAGCAAACGACTCTTCCAGTTTTTTTATAGCATTTACCTGACATTTACGGAAACCTGTTTCATCCAAAACCGGAAAATGCTTCATATTATTACGAATCGTATCTGGTTGTCTCAGTAACTCACGAAGTGTCTCCGGACGATGAAATGAGAAAACTGTTCTTGACCTATATTTTATGTCCTTATAATCTGTAAATCTAATCAATTTATCTGTCGCTTCATATGCAAAGCGGATAAAATAATCTTTCCTAACCCATTTAAAGGTACTATGGGCGTATCTTCCAGACTGAATCTCTACATCTGTGATTGATTGACCAGCTTCTTCTCTCTTAGCCTCTACTACACCTGCTGGCTCACCATCAATAAACAATGCATAATCTACCTCTCCAGTACTCGTAGGGAATTCTCTCACAGCAACACCTAAAGACACAGCAAGGTTCAGGCGATTCATATCTTGTATAACCCATCCTGCCTGACATAACTTTTCATCAATTATACGACGTGCTTTTTCTTCTGGTGTCATATCAATCTTCCCCCTTGTCTACAAACTCCATAATGTCTCCGTAATCAACATCAAGCGTCTTGCATATTTTTCCAAGAACAGATAGTGTTACTTCTTCATCTCTACGCATTTTTGTCATAGTATTAGGTGCAATGCCAGAGGCTTTTCTTAAATCAGCCTTACTCATCTTTTTATCTACCAATAATTTCCACAAACGATTGTATGAAACTGCCATAATTGCCTCCTTTTGCACCTTTACTCATATTAATTTTAGTTTATCACGAAACATTCATCTTCGCAAGGTCATGCGAATGTCTATCAAATAAAATGAACTGAGTCCTGTTCTTTCTTACAGCTCCTATCTTCCGCCTTTTCTTTACAGGCATCTCTATTGACACTCTCATCATAAATCCTCTGAAACTCCTCATAAAGCTCATCCCCATCAAGCTTTATCCCCAGCCTTTTCATTACATCTGAGAACAACCTTATGCTTCCACTCACATCAGCAATATCGAATCCGAATACATCTGCCTTAACTGAATCACTGATATTTTCATAACCGCCAAGCTCTGATATTCTCCTGACCATCCAACCAACTTTGTCCACAGGCTCAGTTTCTTTAGTTTCCACAAATTCACTTTTACCTGTTACATCAGTTGTACTTTCGTCCAGTCTTGCCACATTCACATCAGACGAATTATGAACCTCTGGTATTCCTATACCCTCTAAACCAGTCTGTTGTTTTCTCGCACTATCTGTTTGCTCTTTCTGTCTGCCTATTTCATTCTGATTATTATTAAGATTCATTACCTCAACATTTGCATCAGGCTTAACAACTGCTGCCGCCACTTTCTCAACCTCAGTATTCTCTTCCATCCCCGGTATCTCAACATCCCTGTCAGCAACAATCTCCTCATTCCCCGACACCGCATAATAAGCCGTATACAAATCTTCTTTTATAATGTCATCAGCAAGCT
>OHYU01000298.1_pt1 | contig 28928 bp, 22 predicted proteins | sample 1580331 | NCBI WGS metagenome assembly OHYU01 (sample SAMEA3882519, study PRJEB24775) | human gut metagenome | biome: human-associated habitat; feature: intestine environment; material: feces | place: Netherlands | collected 2009/2010
GCCCGCTCCACTACTTTCGGGCTTTCTGCGATAAAAATCCCGTCTTCTGGATTTGCACGGTTTAAAAGCTGGATTTCTTTTGTTCTTGCATATACGTCCAGTTTCGGATCTTCAAAATCCGTAATTTCTATGATATCTGACAATTTTGCGGTCTCCTTTATCAAGAATGGCTCCGACATTCTTGCTGCGGGGTGCACGTCATGGATCGCATGATATATTCTTCTGTGCACCTCTGCAATCTGCCGGAGGCTATATCAGATGGGAGTTTTCTCACATCTGATGTATCTTTTTCCTTACAAAATAAAAGCAGATCACCTGCATAATGATCGTGAACAGCCAGGAACCCGGATACGAAATAAACAGTACATACAAAGAACGATGATGCGGAAAAATCCCAAAAATCCATACCACTCGCATACCTACGGTACCGATAATCGAAAGAATCATCGGTACGGCAGAATAGCCCATGCCTCTGAGTGCTCCCGGAAACAGATCCATGATACCGCACAAAAAATACGGCACAGTCGTGATCGATAAAATTTCCATTCCGCAGCGGATAACTTTCTCTTCTTCTGTGTAGATCCGAAGAATCTCCGGTCCGAGAAGATAAGAACCGCATCCAAGCACTCCGGCAACAACAACCGTCAGGATCAGGCAGTCGATCAACACTTTATCCATACGTTTGTATTTGCCGACACCATAATTCTGGCTTGTGAAACTCATGCATGCCTGCGTGATCGAATTGACTGCCGCATAGAGAAATCCCAGTATATTATTGGCCGCCGTATAACCTGCCATGGCGGTAGAACCAAAGGAATTGACCGATGACTGCAAAAGTACGTTAGAAAAATTGATGATCATGCTCTGGATCCCTGCCGGGATTCCGACCTGAAAAATCTGCTTCAGATAAACGCCTTTGATCTGCAGTTTTGAAAAACGGAGCTGGTAGCTGCCTTCCGATTTATACAGGCACCATAATACCAGGATGCAGGAGATCAGCTGTGAGATCACCGTTGCCCATGCTGCACCTTCCACTCCGGTTCCGAGCACTACGATAAAAAACAGATCCAGTCCGATATTAATGACCGCAGCGATCACCAGAAACACAACCGGTGTCCTGCTGTCCCCCATGGAACGGATAATACCGGAAACCAGATTGTACAGATATGTGACCGGGATTCCCCAGAAAATGATCACAATATATTGGTAGGCACCGTCAATAATATTTTCCGGTGTGCGCATCAGCTCCAGAATCGGCATACAGAAAATGACTGTCATAATCGTCATGACCACTGCAAAAATTGCAGATAAATAAATGGCATTTACCATAAATGCACGCAGTCCACGGTAATCCCCGGCACCAAATTTATGTGCCAGTGGAATTGCAAAACCGTTGCAGACACCCATACAGAATCCGATGATCAAAAAGTTTAAAGATCCGGTGGAACCTACCGCTGCAAGTGCATCCACACCGAGAAATCTTCCGACAATGAGTGTATCCACCAGATTATAAAACTGCTGAAACAGATATCCAAACAAAAGTGGAATGGAGAAACCTAAAATCAGCTTCATCGGAGAACCATTCGTCATATCTTTTGTCATATTTCATCCTCTTTTCCCTTATATTTCCCCACAATGTTTTTCAAAAATCTCAAAAAAACTGTCCGTCTGTATACCATCTGTGGTATCTAATGTGAGTTCATCCCACATATCTTTGTTGATACTGGAATTCAGTCCCGCCACAAACTGGTTATAGACATCATCAAATGCCTCTTTTTCTCTTTTTTCCACGATATTGGACTTGTTTGCCTCTGTCAGTTCCTCATTATATTTATTCAGGCATTTAATAAAATAAAACCCTTTGCCTGCCTGGATCATAGACGACGTCTGTCCATTATCAAGATTAAACGCAACCTCCTCGACCTCTTTGGGCAGTTCATCCCTGGCCACCGTAGTCTGTATGGAAGAAAGTTCATTATAGTTATTTGCCACAGATGCAAAATCATCTCCACGCTCTAACTTTGCTGCCACATCACTTGCCTTTGTACTGTCTGCGACAAATATCTGCATGATCTCGATCACACGCGCCTCATCGTCACTGACTTCCTCATTTACACTGTTTGTCAGCGAATTATAAAGTTTCTGTGCTAATGCGTAATGCTGATAATATTCGCTGATATCGCTCTCCGTCACTTCAAGATAAGTATTTTCTTCTTTTGAAAGTGATGCATAATACTCTGCCGCCGCCTCTGATATTGCAGAAAGCTCATCCTCTGAAAGTGCAACTTCCCTTGACTGTGCAAGCAGATCCATGCTGACCACCTGGGTTAATTCTTCCATTGTGACCGCTTTGATATATTTTACCAATGAATCATCCCCGAAATCATGTTTCCAGAGATCCACACCATATGCCGTCCCGTAGATATTCTGATAATTCGTCAGATAAACCCGCGCCTCTTTCAAACTGCAGACGGTTCCCTCGATCTTGAATACCTGACGGTCATTTAATATATTCGAAACCACAATATTTTTATTTCCGATCCGGCATCCGGTCAATAACAGCGACATGCCACACAGCACAGCTGCTACCCTTGTAAATTTTCTCTTCATCCTAATTTACCCAATCTGATAGAAAGTCCTATTGTTCCATTGATTTTAAGATACTTCTTGCAACGGAAATTCCGTTTGCAGATGCCTGCTGCAATCCTCTCGTCACAGATGCTCCGTCTCCGATCGCACGCAGTCCTTTTACGCTGGTTTCAAAATCAGAGTTGACCACTACCTTGTTGGAATAGAATTTTACTTCCACACCGTAAAGCAGTGTCTCGTCGCTGGCAATACCCGGTGTTACCTTATCGAGTGCCATAATCATTTCCTCAATATCGACCATGATACGGTGCGGGAATACTAAGGAAAGATCACCCGGCACAGCATCATTTAAAGTCGGGATCAGGTTATTCCTGCAGAGGCGTTCCTCCGTTGTTCTTCTTCCTCTCTTGAAATCACCAAATGTCTGTACTAAGATTTTTCCGTCGCAGAGCATGTTGGAAAGCTGTGCGATCTGTTTACCGTACTCGATCGGTGTCTTAAATGGTTTGGTAAAGTTTTTGGAAACCAAAATTGCAAAGTTGGTATTGTTGGTCTTTAAATCTTTCGACTTGTATGCGTGACCGTTTACCACCGCAAGTCCGTTATCGTAGTATTCTGTTGCGACCTCACCGGACGGGTTGGTACAGAAGGTACGCACCTTATCATCAAATGTCGGTGTATGGTAAACCAGTTTTGCCTCATAGAGGTTCTGATTTAAAAATTCCATGACCTCATCGCGCACCTCCACACGTACACCAATGTCTACGGTACCTACCTTTGTTTCAATATCATGCTGTCCGCAGATATGTGAAAACCAGTCAGCACCCTCTCGTCCAACTGCAGAAATAACCTCTGCTGCAAGATATTCCTCATCTTTTTCGGTAATGATCCCTTTGACCTTGTTATCCTCAATGATGATATCTTTGACCATGGTGTTAAATTCCATCTCAACGCCCTGCTCTAACAGATGCTCCTGCAGTCTGGAATAGATTTTGTAGCCTTCCTCTGTTCCAAGGTGGCGGATCGGACATTCGATCAGTTTTAAGTTTGCATTGATCGCTTTTCTGCGGATCTCACGGATCTCTTTTTCTTTATCCACTCCGTAAACTTTTGTATCTGCACCGAATTTTAAATAAATATCATCGGATTCTTTTAATAATTCCACGGTTTTATCATAGCCTAAAATTTCCGGCAGATTTCCTCCGACATCCGGTGAAAGTGACAGTTTACCGTCAGAAAAAGCTCCCGCTCCGGCAAATCCGGTCGTGATGGAACAAGGTTTACATCCAACGCAGACTTTTGTCTTACGTTTCGGACATTCTCTCTTTTCGATTCGTCTGCCCTTCTCGATCATTAAAATTTTCAGATTCTTCTTTGCATGGATCAGTTCATATGCACAAAAGATACCAGATGGACCGGCTCCAATAATAATCACATCATATTGTTTCATTCTTTTTTCCTCTTACCTGTCTATTTGTCCTGTTTACCGATTTCTCACACGCATCTGTATTTTGGCATAGCGTATTCCATAAAAACGTCATTCCTACGCTTCCACGATCAGATATCTGCCGTCCGGGATTGCAAAAACTTCCTCTGCCTCTGCTAAATCCGCATTGCTCATTCCGGCAATATCTGCGCCCTCATCTTCAAAATAAGCACGGACTTCTTTGATATCTTTGCAGACAACTGCCATGCAGTCCTCTAAAAATTCTTCAGCCTCCTCCGGCGATTCTGCAACATTTTCTTTAAAAAGCTGCATCTGATGTTCCAAAAAATACTGTACTACCGCTTCATCGTACATAATAATCCTCCATTCTGTGCAGTGTAAAAATCTCATTTTTCACACTGTATTTTCCCGCTTATCTACCATGTATATGGGTCAATTCCAAGCCGATCAAGCTCTCTGTAAATCGCTGCAACCGGAAGTCCTACCACATTATTATAGTCACCGTCGATTTTGTCAATATAAATTGCAAATTTTCCCTGGATTCCGTATGCACCGGCTTTGTCCGACGGTTCTCCTGTCGCAATATAACGCAAAATTTCACTTTTCTTTAACTGTCTGACAAAAACGTCAGTCTTTTCATAAAAGATATGTTCCCCTGCCCTGCCGGTCCGGTCGATAAACACAAAAGCAACCCCCGTGTACACCGAATGGCTTTTCCCTGACAATAAGGAGAGCATGCGGAAGGCATCTTCCTCATCTTTTGGTTTTCCTAAGATTTCGCTGCCCGCGGCAACAATGGTGTCTGCACCGATGACTAAAGTATCCTGCGGTGTCATCAGCGTCCGATGCTCATCTCCATATGTTTTTAACATGGATGCGACTTCTCTCGCCTTCTGTGCTGCAAGTTCCATGACAACCTCTTTTGGCTCTTTTTTTATGATGATCTCCTCCCCCTTTGCCGGACAGACCTCAAAGTTAAGACCGATCTGCTCTAAAAGTTCACGGCGTCTTGGGGACGCGGATGCTAAAATAATCTGTGACATGGTCAAATTTCCTTTCTGCTGCATGCTTATCTGCTTCTTAACATTGCACAAAACTCCAATCAGACTGGCTTTTGTACAATGTTTTTAAATTTTCTATACCGGGATCACTTTCCCAAGCCGGAAGGAATACAACAGTTTTTCCTTTACTTTCAGCGGATTTCCGGCTGCATCTTTCTCATTTTCATAGACTCGGTTTAGCGCTTCCTCGTAAAGTTTTAACTGTGCCGCATAACGCTCGGACAATTCCTTTTCCGTATCCACACGGTCTGTTTTATAATCAAGAAGGACAATACCGTCCTTTTCAATCCAGAATACATCGATGATTCCCTGGATCAGGGTCAGCTCTTTCCCTGTATATTCCGTTTCTCCTATATTTCCTACACGCCCCATGCTTATTACCTTTTCCGCCTGTTCCGTGTTTTCAGCAAAACCAAACTCGTCTAACTGTTCATCCGTAAATCCCATGACAAATGGTTTCTCACGGTACAATTTTCCGTCTTTTTCAGCTGCTCCCATCCGTTTTCCAATATCTGCATTTACAAAATATTCAACCTGCGGTATGCGAATCAGTCCATGCATCTCCGGTGTGATCTGTTCTTTCTCCAGCATCCCGGCGACCTGCTCTTTTGCGGACACACCGGAAGAAAACTGGTAGCACTCCATGATGCGGTGCATTGCCGTTCCGCGAAGTGCTCCAGGGCTGGCATCCTCACTTTGCTGCTCTATTTCTCTTGCAAATGCAGGCACATACGGCACAACCTCCTCGGATTGAAAAACAGGAACTGCCTCCTCCTCTTTTTCAAACGTCTCCCGCATGGCACGATGTTTTAACTCCGACACGGAATACTTATTTTTTCTCTGCACATCATTTTCATATGCATACCGTCTGTGAAAACGCTCCGAGAACTGCTGCACTTTTTTTTCATCTGCCTGCGCAGCTTTTTCCATGCAGGCTGAACGGTTCCAGTCATCTTTGATCTGTGTTTCCATTTCTTCCTGCACCAGTTCTGCCGCCCGCATCAGACGTATCTGATATTTATCCTGACAGGATGCAGCCGCAGGCAGAATCCAGTCCAAATAACCGGCTGCACTCTCGCGTCCCAGATAAGATAACAGTTCCTCTGGAAATGCTTTTATATAGGAAAGTGTCTCCTCTGCCTTTTTCAGACTTCCGGTTAAGATCAGCTTTTCTTTCGCTCTCGTTAATGCCACATAAAGGACACGCAGTTCCTCGCCAAGATTTTCCATATCGATCTGCTTTGCGATAGCACGTTTTGCGATCGTCACGGATTTTACACGCTGTTTTCCGTCCATATAGTCAAGACCGATGCCAAGTTCCGGGTGCAATACCAGACGGCTTCTTGTATCCTGGCGGTTAAAGTTTTTTCCCATCCCGGCGGCAAATACGACCGGAAATTCCAGTCCTTTACTCTTATGGATACTCATAATGCGCACGACATTTTCGTTTTCCCCGATCAGATCTGCCTCGCCGAAATCCACATCGTATTTCTGCAGTTCATCAATATAGCGCACAAAATGAAACAGTCCCTTGTAACTGGTATTTTCATAGGCGATCGCCTTCTCCACCAGCATTAAAAGGTTTGCATGACGCCTGTCACCGGCCGGCATTGCCGCGGCATAGTCCCCATAACCGGTCTCCTTTAACAGCAGTTCGATCAGCTCATGGATCGGGGTGTCCGGCACAAGCTGACGGAGTTTTTCATAGGTGGCATAAAACCGGTACAGTTTTTCTTCCGAAGTATCCCGCTCCTGCCCCGGATTTTCCTCCGCTTCCTGTTTCAGACGCTCACATTCCTCCAAAACACACTCGTAAAATCTGACATCCTTGTCTTTTAAACGCAATTTTGCAAGTTCCTCATCCGAAAGTCCTGCGATTGGTGAACGAAGCACCGCTGTCAGCGGGATATCCTGTCTCGGATTATCCAAAATACGAAGCATGGAGAGCACGGTCTGCACCTCCACCGTACTGAAATATCCTGTCGCCGAAACAGTATGTGCCGGAATTCCTGCATCATTTAACACAGCAGCAAAACGGTCTGCATATCCGCTCAGGCTTCGCAGCAGAATGACCATATCCGAATACTGCACCGGGCGCAGTTCCCCGGTTGCCTTGTCGGTCACCTTCTGCGTTCCCATAAGCTCTTTGATCCTTTTTGCAATCATCCGTGCTTCTAACAGTTTCTTATCATCCGCTGCAGCATCATCCAACAGTTCATCATCCCCGTCCACCAGTAAAATTTCCGGTGTGAACATGTCCGTTTCTTCCTGATAAGAAGCTCCCGGATAAAGTGCTGCATCCGCATCATATTCCACATTTCCAAGATCGCGCTTCATGATGCGGTAAAAAATATCGTTGGAAAAATCGAGTACTTCATTTCTGCTTCGGAAATTTTTATGCAGGTCAATGCGTTGCATTTTTGCATCCGTCAGGCTGTAAGTATCGTATTTTTCCATGAATAGTTCCGGTCTTGCCAGACGGAAACGGTAGATACTTTGTTTGACATCCCCGACCATAAAAAGGTTGTATTCACCGCGCTCCTCCCGTGAAATTGCACGTAAGATTGTCTCCTGCACCTCATTGCTGTCCTGATACTCGTCGATCATGATCTCTTTGAAATTATCCCGGAACTCCTCGGCAGTCTTTTTGACTTTGCCGGTCTCCTCATCGACAAAGATATTTAACGCAAAGTGCTCAAGGTCATGGAAATCCACCAGATTTTTCCGCCGTTTTTCCGCCGTAAACGCCTCGTCAAATTCCAATGTCAGACGCACTAACTCTGCCGCCATCGGCGCCGTCTTTTTCATCTGCTCTGCCATGATCTCCGGTGATGTGAAAAAATACTGGCGGTTTATTTTTTTGACCGCATCCTTTCCCATCTCTCGCAGTTTTTTGACCAGCTCTAATTTTTCTTCGTTTCCGTCAAATCCACGGGAGGAAGCAAGCCTGTCATAGGATAAATTGCGGTAATTCTGATAAAAATCCGCAAAACTTTCACTCGCAGCGATCTCCTTATATTTTTCCAGGTCGCCCTCTAATGCTTTCGCATACATATCCGGCCCGTCATCGTCCTGCGTCAGTTTGTATGCCCGCCCGGAAAGTACCACAAGATCCTCTGACACCCGTTTTAAGTTCTGAAGAAGCGACTGCATGAAAGCTGCGCTTTCCAAAGATGCCTCGTCCTCTATGCCATAGCTTTCTGCTGCCGCAGGCAGCCATTTCTTTGGCCATGGATAACTCCTTGAAAACTCATAGAGCTGTAAGATCATGCCGGAGAGCGCCGCATCATTTCTGCCGGATGCATATCCGTCCACAAATGCTAAAAATTCCGGCGCACTCTCCTCATAATTTTTCAACAGCACCTTTGCGAGCACGTCCTCTTTTAACAGTTTCAACTCGCCCTCATCCCCGATTCTGAAATTCGGTTCGAGATCGATCTCATGAAAATGATTACGGATCACATACAGACAAAAACTGTCGATCGTCGTGATCTGGGCATTGTGTAAAAGAGAAAGCTGACGCTGTAAATGTTCGTCGTCCGGCTGTTCTTTTAAGGCATTCTCCAGTGCATTTCCGATTCGTTCACGCATCTCTGCCGCAGCCGCATTGGTAAATGTCACGATCAAAAGACGGTCAATGTCCACCGGGTGCTCTTTGTCCGTAATGATCTTTATGATACGTTCCACGAGCACCGCAGTCTTACCGGAACCTGCTGCCGCGGAAACTAATATATTTCTGTCTCTGAGTTCGATGACCTTTCGCTGGTCATCTGTCCATGTCATTCCCATGTTTTGCTCCGTTTCTGACTTTTTATTTTTGCACCTGTCACATCACATTTATTCACCGTCCGGATTTTTTCCCGGCTCTCCAATCTCTTCCCGGATATGTGCAAGGATCTCCTCACTGCTGTCAAATTTTTCAAACTGCTGATAGGAAAATCCCGGCATGCGTACATCAAATCCGCAGATCGTGTGATATGGACAGTAATCGCAGCCGCTCCTGTCTCCTAACAGGTAAGGTTTTACCGCCACATTTCCGGCAAAGATCTCTTTTCCCACATGCTCAATCTTCTTTCGCACATAATGGGACATCAGTCCAAACTCATAGGTGCTCGCCGTCTTAGATGTCGCCTTTAAGGAGCCGTCCGCTTTTAAGGCTACCGGGATCACTGTCGATGTGCCTGAAAAATCAGTATCCATCGCACCATAGATTTCCGGATCTTCATTGACCAGACCTCCCACTTTAAGCTGTTCTAGAATACTCCGTCTGATCTCCTCCTCGGACTCCTGACCATCCGCATCCACCATCGGATCTGTGATGTGATAATAAAAAATACCTGCAGGTTCCGTATCTTTTCCCTTATATTTTTTCTTTGTGAGTTCCAGTGCCGCATTCATGTAGACGACAAGCTGGAGCTGCAGTCCATAATAAAAATTTAAAAGTGAAAAAGTGGTGTTGCCCGATTTATAATCAATGATTTTTACATAGACCTTATCGTCTGTCTCGTAAGTATCAACGCGGTCGATCCTGCCGCGCAGACGCATTTTTTCATCTTCACCCAGTTGAAACTGCACCGCATCCAGCCGCTCGGCGCGCGAAAATGACACCTCAAAACCGCTCGGCACAAACTTTCCTTTCCGCACCTGTAACATCAGTGCCCAGATCGTCCGTTTTGCCGTTGCCTCCATCCGCTTTAACAGGTAACTGTTTCTTGCGTCCTCGAATACGTCCCCGATCCCGCTGCCTGCGATCGCATCTTCCATGCTCTGGGAAAGCAGGGCTTCCTGCGCTTTCTCCGGGATATCAAACCAGGTATAATCCGACAGCTCTATGCCCTTTGCAAAACGCTCTAACACATCATGATAAATATTTCCCATATCCACACTCGCAAACTGCTGCAGTTCCCGTTCTTTAAGCCGCAGTCCATAACTTAAATAATGAGCAAACGCACAGGCAGCAAACTGTTCGAGCCTTGTCACGCTGTTTTCTAAGGTATTCCCATATAAAGCTTTCGTGACTGCCTTGCTGATCGCATCATCTTTATGGGCGCCAAACGCCGCATCAAAAAGCTGCATTACTTTTTCCCGTTCACCCTCATCCGACAGGTACCATGCCAAAAGTGCAGTCCATGCCTCTTCATCCTCCACCGGTTTTGTCAGCCCTTCCATCAGAAACGGCAGGGCACTTTCCGCAGTCAGTGCACCTTCTAATGTCTCCTCCTCGGACGGTTCTTCCACCGCAAGCTGTGGAAACAGTTTTAAGAGTGTCCCGATCAGATACGAACGCCGCAGTGCTTTTCCATCGGAGTTGACGCGGCAGAATGTCACATACAGCCGCTCGGACGGTTTTGTCATATTTAAATACAGGTAAAACTTCTGGATAAATACTTTTTCCCTTGCGCCCGGCGCCAGTTCCAGGTGATATTCTGCCATCTTTTCACGCTCAAACTGGGAAATAATGCCACCCTGATTCCCTGCTTTCGGCACAACTCCGTCGTTGACACCGACAAAAAATAAGATTTTTACATGGTTCAGACGGGTTCTCTCGATATCCCCGACTGTCACCGTGTCGTTACCCGGCGGGATAATACCGACTTTTGCCGCCTCAAATCCGGCATCTAAGATATCACTGTATTCCCGGATCGTCATCGTCTCAGCGCCCAGCAGAGACGTCACTTTGTCGAGCAGATCCATCACGATTTTATAGATCTGGTCATATTCCTTTGCCCGCGCCTGATTGCCATGCGCCTCGAAAAAGTTTCCACGCTCCTTTAATAACTGCTCCATGTCAAGCCGTCTGATCAGACTGTATAACTCATAGGTCTGTGTGCTGACCGTATTGTCTTTTCCACGGAATGCCTCAAGCAGCGGCTTAAAATTCTCATAAACCGCCTCACGGATCTCATTTAACCGTGCCATATCCTCCAATGTCCCATCCGGCATTACAAACGTCCACGGTCTGCTCCAGCGGGATGCACCGCGGATGCCCCGTGCGAGGACATAATTTTCCAGGCGGTCGATCTCCTGTTCTGTAAGTCCATGGGATCCTGTTTCCGGCTGCTGCGTCAAATCTTCCGTTGCAGCCGGATCTGGCTCCTTGTCGGAATTTTTTGCCTCGGTCACGACTCTCGCTGCAAGCCCGCACCGCAAAAACCGGAACACACTTTCATAAGAAAAATCATATTCGATCATCTCTAAGATCGCCCGGATACACTCGATAAACGGGTGGAACAAAATATTTTTCGTCTGATCAATAAAGTACGGGATATGGTACTGCTCAAAGATCTCCGGCACATAATTGCCATACTGCTGCACATCCCCTGTCACGACTGCGATATCCCGGTAACGGTAACCATTCTCCCTCGTCAGGCGCACGATCTCGCGGGCAGCAAATTTTAATTCTTCCCTCGGATTTTTCAGGGACGTGATGCGGATATGCTGCATAGATTGTTCCGGTGCTTTGTATCTGTAGCTTCCCGCTCCCGGACGAAAGAGATTCTGCTCCATAAAATAAAGGTCGGCAGCATTGGCATAGCGCCTCTGTTTTCCGGTCGGCAGTACCAACGGCTCCTCCACCGGAACTTTGCATAGTTCTGCCACTTTCAGTAGCGACGCCACCGTTTTTTTACTCATGGCAAAAAGTTCATGTACACCCCTGCACTGGTAAAAATCTTCCCTGACATCCATCGTGACAGACACGCTGACCTTCTTTGCCAGCACGAGCAGTTTTTCCATCAGACGGTTCTGGATCGGTGTAAATCCGGTAAACTCGTCCAACACGATCACACTATTACGAAGCAGTTCGGACTCTTCTGCCACATCATAAAGAAGCTCTAACACTTCCTCTGCCGTGATATATCTGCCCTTTAAATACTCCGTAAATCCCTGATACATCGTGAGGACATCCTGCATTTTTAAGCGCAGTCCCTCCCCAAGCGGTTCTTTCTCCAAAAACTCTGCCAGCGCATCCGGACGGACATTATACTGCATCAGCTCTGAGATCAGGGATTTTACCTCGCCGACATATCCCATCTTATTCATATTCGCACCAAGCACTTTCAGTTCTGCTTTTTTCTGTTCTGCCACCTTGCGCAGTACAAGATTTTTTCCGGTCTCTTCCAGCACAACCACATTTTGTTTTCCAAGATCATCAAAGACGCGGTATGCGAGTCTTGCAAAACTGAGCACATCCACGTTCATGATTGCATGCTGTTTTTGCCTCTCGACCAGTTCCCGCTGTGTCTGCATGGTAAACTGCTCCGGCACAATGATTAAAAACTGCTGCTCTTTATTTTCTTTCGCCTGTTTCAGCACGGAATCATACAGAAAATCCGATTTTCCGCTGCCCGAATTGCCAAATATAAATTGTAGGGACATCTGTTTTCTCCTGAAAATTCAATCTTAAAATATTGTATCACACATTATTTCTTTTGAAAAATGTTATCCTGCGGGTTGGAGTCAAATAGTGCATTTAAACTTCTTGATTGACAAATTTTTCACACCCGAATCCTGTAATAAAAGAAATGCCGTCAAAAACATCAGCAATTACCACAGGCATTCCGATATCTGCGACCAGATAATATACCATAAACGGCACCAGTATGTCATTGAGACCATTCCCGCAATCATTGCCCTCTTTTTCTTCTCTCTTTCCATTTCCTGCCCCTTTCTGCTCTGTCATTCTATTTTGCATGTTAGCCTATTCTAACTCTTTTGTCAATTCAGGAAATTTCCACTGTCATATCATGTATCAGAGAGAATTTGCACCTGCCAGGTTAATTGCCCTTTGCCGGACGCACAACTGAAAGTTATGAAGCAGTCCAATGATATGCAATTCTTGGTGTTCCATTTTTAACATATATAATACCGCATTTCATAAAACCATTCTTTTCCATCAGCTTTTGCATGATTTGATTATCCGCATGGGTATCTGCCCTGATATTTTGAGAAATATTTTTACAATAATTTAAAACACACTGAAACAAACCATGCACCTGACCATCCCCAGCAAGTCTGTGAATAGTAAGATAAGGCTCTTCATTCAGCCAATTCCCATTCTCAATATGCTTATAAGTAGGTTCTGCACCTTTAAACAATGCAAATACCCCATGTATCCCATCTTTGTCATATATTACCCTGCATACATTCTGACAAATATCAGATTTTATTAGCTCTGCATCCGGATAAAAATGCCCCCATTGTGCAGGATTTCCGGACTTTATCATATAATCCTGTGCATATTTATAAATTTTCATAATCTGTTCAAAATCTGCCATATCAGCATTTTTCACATTCAGCATATATTTTATTCACCTCCGCAACTGCCGATTTACGAGTTTCATGATTCTTTGTCTGTTATATCGCTGAATCATTACAAACAACATATCAAACAATGCTGTCAAAATGCAAACGGAAAATTGACCTCCTCTCCTGCAGAAAAAACAGCCTCTCCTGATGTCTCTGTAACCTTGAAACTTGCGCCATCCCATCCGTTGATTTTGATGGTTCCTTTTACACTTCCGTCATCTGATGTGAAAGCCAGCTCCCCGTTTCCATTGTCAACAAATGTTCCTTTTGTTTCTCCCTCTCTGTAAATGGAGATAAGCGCTTCATCCTCTCCTTCCAGCCCCTGTCTGGTGATCAGGGAACTGTATACGCTGCCAGTCCCCTGATTGTCCACAAACAGACCGTACTTTGCTGATTTTTCCGGCATAACAAAGGATTCCCCCTTTATCTTTGCCAGCTCATTTGCAATAACATAAGCCCTGTTCTTCGTGATCTCCTCCAGATAAGAATTCTGAAGAAGCGGATACATACTGCCGTTTTCTTCGTAAGATCCAATGTCAAGCAAGGTCACTTCTTCCTTCATAGCGATCCAGTTTCTCTGTTCTGCAAGGATCTTCTCCTTTGTCTGCGGATCTGCCAGATCACTGAATCTGCTCCAAAGGTTATTTAATTCCGTATCCCATATATCGAAAAACCATCTGGATGACAGATTCATTTCTGTCTGTGTCTGGGCTGCCTGCGCCAGCGGCGTATATTTCTTTACGATGTTCTCAATATTCTCCAATTCGTCCTGCAGTGATGCGGAACCTGATACCACATTGTCAACATCCGCTTTGATGTCCTCCGAATAGTCATAAGTAAAATCCGTTTCTTCATTTAATACGACGTCATTGTATTCTGTACTTTCTGTACTTTCTGTACTTTCTGTATTTTCTGTGCTTTCTGTGTCTTCTGTGCTTTCTGTGTCTTCTGTGTTTTCAAAACTGACCGAATCTTCCACCTGGGAAGATTCGCTTTCTATTCCTGTATTATTATTTTTTACTCCTTCTTTGCCACATCCGGCACAAAGTCCGGTCATTAATATTAATATCATGCTGTAAATTCTTTTTTTCATGTGTTTATACTCTCTACTTTCTGATTCATTGGGTGTTCTTTCCAGTTTTCTCTATCAGCAATTATAAATGAACATGAGAAAAAATACCAGCGGCCCCGTGAAACTTTGCATAAATAAAAAAGCAATACCTGAATTTAAAATAGACTCAAATACTGCTCATGAAACATCTAATATTGTATCTTTTTAGCCGAGGTATAACATTTCTCTCTATATTTAACCAAACTTGAAGTTACACTGCCATTTCCCATAATAATGATGAAACAAAAGGTTGAAACAAAAACATACTAACTACGACAGAACTGCATATTACATAAAAGTCACTCTTTTTTGAATTTAGCAATACTCTTTTTTTTAAACTACCTGTTATCCAGCGTGCAATAAAATATCTGTTTATAGTCCCAACCGTATTTGTAATAATATCGTTTATATCTGTGGTTTTAAAGGTAATAATGTGATGTATTAAGAACAGATGAAGATTTGTTTAAATCTTACCGAACGGACAGCGTCAAATAACTTCCCATCTGACTGATCACTTTCAAATATCAGAATAATTTATCTCATTTTCCATATTAAAATTCCAAACTATCCACATTTAACAGAAAATACTTCATACCCATAATTACAAAATGCTTAACTTTACATTCCCATTTCTTCTATCTCTTTTAACATAAATTCTTCGAGTTTCTTCTTGTCAGGCAAATGCAACATATACGTTGAAACAAATAACTGGTTATCCATTCCAGATAAGGCATATTCTACCATCTGAGAACCTTTATCTGTACAAAGCAGTATTCCTACTGGAGGATTATCTCCCTCTATCATCTCATTTTTCTTATAATATCCTACATAAGCATTAAGCTGCCCTAAGACTATTATAAATTCGCATAGACACAGTATACCGCAGCTCCTGTATCTATGTGATTTTTTTTATTATTTTTGCCAATCATCACTCATCTTCTCCACAGAAACCTCCGGATATAAGTAAATAAGAATCGTCGCTTTCAGAATTCCTGTGGCAATTGCTTTCTTTACCTCTTCTTTCTGCTCCGATGTATATGGGCAGTGCGACATTCGATTTGTGATGGTATCCTCCCACTTAGGCTTTTCCCTCTCAGACTGATTACAGACATCTGTGATACTGCCTGCCTTGTAACCATGATTTTATCTGCCAGCTCGTCTTGTGACAATCCTCTTTCAGTGCGAAGTTTCAAAATAATATTTTTTGTTTCCATAGTCGTCACCTCCATAGCTATATCATATAGATAAATTCATGTTTTGAAAAGCAACCTGCTGTTGCTATCCCCTGTCTATATGATTTAATTATCACTCTTTGGTCATGACTTTTTGCACCAGGTTCTTTTTTATTATTATTTTGTTATAGTTCTTTCATATTCTTCATTCCTGCTTTTTTGTTGTAACTATTCTATCATTCGCTCCTCCCTGTTATCAGAGCAATTTCAGTCATAAAATTCTTTTATCTCCTCATTAATTTTTTATAGTTTCTATGCACTTATTACGCCACTGCATTAGCATTAATCTGGTCAATAACTTTCTTGATATTCATCCACAGTGTCATATCTGTAAATATTTCAACTACACTTCCCCTATCAGTAAAAGGAGACTCCTGAAGCACCGACAAGTCTTTCATAATGCCATTATGCACAATGTATTCGACAATCTGATTCACAAAATATATCTGTCTGCTGTCAAGATTTGTATCATTTAAAAACTCCGAAAACGCTGCCTTTGCAGCATTCATATCAAGTCCTACAATCTCACGCACAAACTCTCCCAATGGTTTATGTCCATATTCCTTCTCATACTCATCCTTTGAGCCTAGTTCATTCCAAAGAATCTGCTCCAGACTTTCTATATCCACCTCCGTCAAGGGCTGATTGGTTTTAAGCTTTGCAATTGCAATATTATCCTGATGCTGGCGAATATAAAATTCCACTTTAGCCTTATAATTTTTTAACTCATCATTTTCAAGCTCTGACTCATTCCACTCTACAGATAATATTTCATCAGTAAAATCTGTATCATATTTTATAATTTCCTTAGGCAGATATTTCATAAGATTACGTAGGCTTACCCTGATATACTCAAACTCATCAATTCCAGCATTATCTACATAATCAGTATGAAGAATTTTATTAATAAGTTCTGACTGTACCTGAATTTCAGGAATATTTGCAACACTTGCAATACCTTCTACCTTTTTGAAAAGATCACTTTTATGTCTGCCAAATCCCTTTCCTGCAAGATAAGCCAATTCCATTCCATACATCAAAGCATCAAAACGAATCGCACTTACTTCATCTCCATCCGGCTGAATTAACGGTGCTAACTCATCACGAACCATCAATGTATCCTCAAAAGTGATTGATTGATAATTACTTTCCACTGAATATGTATCTACATACTTAAGATGCTGCCTTACTGCAAAATTTTCACGGTTCAGCTCCTGCACCTTGCCTGTCATCTTGTCAACAAGTTTGTTCCTGTAAGCAATAAGTCTGTCCATCTGATATTCAATGCTTTGAAGTTTATATGCAATTTCAAATTCAAGAGAAAAAACCGCCCCCTGTAAAGCAATCATATTTGCTGTTGGTCTTCCCTGATTCATACGAAAAAATTCAAAGTTTCCACAAAAATCAAAGATATAAAACTTGTCCTTATCCTCTCCATCTATAAGTCCAGGACACAGTCTTGTACCACGTCCTATCATCTGCCAAAACTTCGCCTTACTCATTACCTTTTTGAAAAATACAAGGTTCAACACTTCCGGTACATCAATACCTGTGTCAAGCATATCTACAGATATAGCAATTTGTGGCATTTTGTCAGCATCCGAGAACTCATCTATTGCACTCTGAGCATATGTCATATAGTTATCAATTACTTTTGCAAAAGGCTGACCATTTTTACTAAGCTCAGGATACTGCTTGTTGAATACTTCAAGTATCTTCTCCGCATGATCATGATTTTTGGCAAAAATAATTGTTTTACCGATTTTCTGACCATAATCCACTTTAAGTCCATCTCTCATCAGCACATGAAGAACCTGTTTAATGGTATCCTCATTATATACCCATGTATTTAAAGCAGCCGAATCTATTCTCTCTGGCAGTTTACCATCTTCAAATTCAAAAGTATCTTCATAAACAGCCTTATCTTCATCCGACAATTCATCATAAGCGATGCCTTCTTCAATGAATTTCGTCTTGCTTTCAACCGTTACAAAATCTACAAGATAGCCATCTTTTACAGCCTGTGCCAGCTCATATCCATATGTAGGCACTCCATTTTCCAAATCAAATATTTCATAAGTATTTTTTTCAATCTCATCCTTAGGTGTTGCTGTAAGACCTACTAACGGAGCATCAAAATAATTAAAAATATCCCTATACTTGTTGTAAATAGACCTATGTGCTTCATCACAGATTACAAGATCAAAATGTCCACAAGTAAATAACTTACCATTATCATCCCTGACTGAATCAATACAGTTCATCATGGTCTGATATGTAGAAAAAATGCAATGCGCTGTATAGTTATCTTTCTCCTCAACAAGGTTTGAGCAGGATAAATCTGGCAAAAGACTAACAAAATTTCTTTTTGCCTGTGTAACCAATGAATTACGGTCTGCAAGAAACAAAATATTTCTAATCCAGCCCGCATCCAAAAGTACCTTACATAATGCAATCACAGTTCTTGTTTTACCGGAACCAGTTGCCATTACAAGAAGTGCCTTCCTACGATTGCGATTGTCAAATGCATCACAAGCAGCCTTAATTGCAGCTTCCTGATAATAGCGTCCTGCAATATTCTTATCCACTGAAATATGTCTCAGACTTGTCTTCATTTTTTGAAGGTTGAAGAGCTTTTCTAAATCTCTCTTTGAATAAATAGCCGCAACCTTTCTCTCCGGATACTGATTATCTATAATTCTCGTCTCAAAACCATTCGTAAGAAAAACCACTGGTCTTCTCTTATATTTTTTCTCTAATATGTCAGCATAAAGCTTTGCCTGCTGCCTGCCTTTCGCCACATCCACACATGTTCGCTTCGCCTCAACTACAGCAAGAGGCTTATGACTATCATCATAAAGCACATAGTCCGCGAAGCCCACCTCTGATTTATTTGGCATTCCCGAAAGTTCAACTTCATTAATCCAGTCTTGCCCTTCTATCCAGTCAGCATCCAGCAACATAGAATCAATATAAATTTTTCTTGTCTTATACTCTGATAAATCAAGAGGTTTTGGAACATAAGTCTTCTGTTGCTCCGTACGCTTAGCTGTCAACGCTTCCTTAAGAGCCTTATTTTCAGCAATTAACGCCTGCAAATCCACATCAGTATCCGAAGATTTAGTCACCTCAGGATTTTCATATGTTTCATTCAACAGATTTACATCATACTGTCTCTCTTTATAAAAATCAGAATAGCAGTATGACACATAATCCATAAAAATAAACAAATTCTGCAAACAAAGAATTGCCTCGTCTTCTGTAATCTTTCTACCATTGTGCGCAGCTCTATTACCAATCTTTCGAATCAAATTCAAACGTTTCCATAAAGTATCATCCACAAGATCATGAAAATCTTCTGTGCTCATAAGGCTCATAAGATTATCCTGATAAGGCATCTCAAGTGATTTGTCTACGGAATACATCCACTTGATAGCAAATTCCATGGCACGACGACAATTAATCACGCTGGATTCTTTGTCTATCTTAAGGACTTTCTCTGCGGCTATTGCCACATCTGAAAAACTATTGAATTTTGGTTCTTGTTTCAAAAAATCAAAGTTGGTCATAGAAACCTCCCATTCACAAGTTATTATCTACTAATAGATTTATAGTATCACTAATTCCTTAAAAAATAAATTTTAGCTTTCATTTTTTAGTTTAATAACTTTTGATTTGTCGACTTGGTGGACAAAGTCATAAAACGTTCTTTGCTTATCAATTGGCGGAAGAATAATATCTGTCTTAAGTATTCCATCCTGACCAATTGTCGTCATTGTCGCTGTCTTTGATTGAGCAACAACTTGATTTCTAAAGAAATCCATTGTCGATAAAGCCTGCATAAACTCTGGCACACATTTACTCAAATCCAACGGCAATCTAATAACATGACATTCAAACAATACATTGTCTTGCACATTTTCAGGGACAATTGAAGCTTTTCCAATACCTTCAGTAACCAATGACGAACGACAGAATAGCATATCACCATACCTTACTTCAAACTTCTCTATATCTTTATCATCTGCATTTGTTTTAGGTAACTTGTCAACATTTGAATACATTCTATTAACAATATTTGACACCCCAAGAACACTTACATTGCCATCATCAGCATAATCATCTCTTTTCGCAAAAAATCCGTTAGATACCTTACCTCCCACAACCTCAGATATATTAACCACACCCCATCCAAAAGGATTGATTTGAGGGTCACCAAACATCTCGACAAATCGGGCTTTGATGAGGTCATCTAATGCAGTTAATTCTTGTTTTCTCTTTTCAATAACCTGTTGACATCTACCAAGAACATCTACAATTTCAGCTTGTTTTTCAATTGAATCAAGATTGAATTCCTCATTCTTATAGTCCTTGAAATATATATGAGGAATAGTTGCTCCCGTAAAATACTTTTCCAAATGCATATAGCTTACAACATAGAAAAGATATTCTGGCAGTACGTTTTCCTTCGGTATAAGATATTGCATTGTTCCTATTACTGATGACTTTGCAGGATGCAAGGTAGTTCTCCCAATCCCTGCACCATCCTTAACAACAGCAACATACGGCTTTTCTTGATGATAAAAATCTACATTTCCAATATATCCAGATGCTCCATAGATTGGATAATCTCCTCTCATTTCACATACATCTGTTTGTTTCAAATTTGATGAGCCACGCTCACAAACATCTTCAAGTTTTACTCTCATCTACATCATCCAAACAAATCCGAATTTTGTTAAGTATTATCAATTTTTTTAAGAACCATTTCGTTAAATCGATTGAATTCCGGTTCTACTTCAAAACCAATAAAATTATTATCTAGCAATAATGTTTCTCCCCTAATATTAGCTGTTTCTATCACTTCACTTATAAAGCCAGTACGTTGTAACCGCTTATATACGGCGTATGCATCTCTATTTTGAAACTTATTTCGAAACTCTGTACTAAATTCATTCCAACTCTGATGCACTAATTTTCCTGTATATCTATCCGAAAACTCTTTAAAAAACAGCAAGTATTCTAGCTCTCTATATGAAAGTGAGTTTATCAATTCTAAATATTCTTCAAATTCATCAGTCAATATTTTGCCTCTTGCACTTAAATATCCGTTTACCAATAAATTACCATAAAATTTTACTTTATCACCATTCGTCAACATATTAACCGCTTTCATTGTTTTTGCAAAGTTCATAATGAATTCTACATCATTTACCATATCAGATGTAACAGTTCCTTCAGATGTATTATTAATAAAGTCTAAAAGTTGTTGTTGCTTTTTGTTCTGAAAATTTTGCAAAATATATTCTAAAGAATCATCAAACAAATCCAAGAAACACGGAACGGTTTTGATTAATGAAATAAATGTCGAAACTGCTGGACTATGTTTTACCCTTACTATTTTATCAATATCTTGAAGTTCTATTTTTTTGTTTTCAAACATTTCTTTTGAGTCCATACTTTTGTTCTCCTAATTTTGATACCATTACAAACTTTTTATGTCATTCCAATTTTTAATTTATATTATAATCACGCTATATATTTTTGATGAGATGTTTTAACATTATTTTGATTCACCATAGCATATTGCATAGTAGTATCTATTTGAGAATGTCCTAACAACCTTTGCACCTGCTCGATTGGCATTCCTTTATCAATTGCCCTTGTTGCCATTGTCCTTCGAAACTTATGCGGATGAATTCTTTCAAGGTTTAAAGTCCTTCCAATATTTCGTAATCTTATCTCAACGCCACTGATTTTTAATCTTTCATATGGTGCGTCCAAAGTCACAAATAAAGCCTCGTTATTATCAAATCTATTCTCAAGATACTGTTTTAAATGAACCTTGGTCTTTGCATCGAAATATACTCTCCGCTCCTTGTCTCCTTTTCCGTAAACAACACATTCTCTTCCTTCAAAATTTATATCATCTATATTAAGATTGACCAGTTCCCCCACTCTGATTCCTGTTGAATACAATAAATCAATCATAGCCAAGTCTCTTTTTTCCTTACAGTTGTCACGTAGTTTTTCTATTTCTTCATCCGAAATGGTATTCTTGACCATCTTTTTCGTTTTAATTTTATGTATCCTTTTCATCGGACTTTTTAAGATATAATCTTCCTCTTCCAGCCACGAAAAGAAACTTGAAATATTTCTACGAACATTATCAATGGTTACATTAGAGCAATTGTTACGCTTCTGATAGTTTGATAAATACTCTCTCATTTCCTCAGTTGAAATCTTTCGAACATTTTTCTCAGTACACGACAATAAATGTTGTACTGTTACCCTATAGTAATTAATCGTTCTTTCCGAACATCCCTCAATTCTCTTCGCTGCCAAAAACATATTCAAAAAGTCTTCATTCTTTATATTTACTTTTGATGCTTCATTTTCAGCAAATGTTTTAATAATCACCTCTTGCAGTTTTTTCATCTGAGTAATTGATAAATACTCTGACATTTCGTTCAATACTATTACAATTTTTTCTTCCATGTTGGTTTCTCCTCATCTGATACCAACATCCTACAACCATATTCTTTATAACATCTTATTTTCCTTATAGCATTCAAAAATGTAGTTAGGATTTTCATAATAAACGCTGCTATTGTAATCATCTATCTTAGAACTGATAAACGAACTGTACACTTCTATCAGTGCATCAACAGTTTCTATTTTTTCATCATCTGCAACCATTTTTATCAAGCGTTTGTACACTTTTCCTATATCCCAATGTGATGGCACTGCGTAGCCACAATCAGATAAATTATCAAATTCTCCCATGTGAATATTTGCGTCATCAATAAAATAATCACTAACACTGTCAATATTATCGCAATGATATACATCAGCAAGCTCATAAATCTTGCTAATTCTAGTCTTTCCAAGTTTATTCACTACATCAACACGAATATTTTTCGTTTTACGAGAAATGTATTCGATTAGACTGCAAGTAAAAAATAAATCATTATCTTTTTTATTTTCTCTTTCCCGTCCAGCCACTATCACACCTCCTCAAATCCTCTATAATTCAAACATTTTAATGCCTCATCTGTGCAGAAAACTATCTGATGTATTGGATATTTAAATTTCGCTAATACCCAGAACTGTTCTCTGGTAATAGTTCCGTCTATATAATCAGATACATGGTTATAAATCTGATCATCAGCCATAGCTCCAATCACAATATCATAATCATGCGGTTGTCCACTTCTGCATGCTACAATGAAATCAAGCCATTCCTCTGTCATCTCTTTAAATTCCATAATTTTTAATTCAGAGAAAATCTTCACATCATATATTGATACAATTTTTGTATTGTAACGTCTTGCCCATCTTTGTGCCTGTTCTTTTATTATTGTACAATAAAAACCTGTTCCAAAGTCCTTTGTGTTTTTACTTGCTTTTATCTTTGGCTTATCAACCGCCTGATATCCGCCATGATATACTGTCAGCAATGCCATCCCCTGCCTCCATTCAACTTTTATATAGAATAATTTGTCCAAAATATTATTACATGCCTTGTGGTTGTTTCCTTTTTGGAAATAACCACTTCCTTATCTAACTCGCCCTCATAAAAATATTTTTAAATAGCATCAACCGGTACGCTTCCCTCATCTGGATGATACAATACCATTTGTTTATTAAACATTAATCTGCTTTACTATTTCATGCCCCAAAAATATTAAGTATTTTACTATCATTCCAATTTTCACAATCAATATTTATTGCCTTACATAACTCCTTCATAAAAGTAACTAACGCATCCTCCATTTTTCGAGAACGTTCTTTAGAATCATTTATTAATGAACACCTATGTAAGTAGTCATATGATTCTATAACATTCTTGTTATCTTTAAATACTATTGGGACACGATTCATAGCTGCATAAAATTTTTCTACTCCACTGTCTTTATTGAGTAAAAATCGATATCCAAATATATCCGCCACCAATTGTTTCTTTTCTCTCATAATCTCACTTTTATGATTAATTGTTAAAGTTATAATCGTAGCAAGAACTCCTGATATAATTGCTCCCATCAATGATACTATTGCTGCCACTATACTCATAAACATTCTCCTTATCCGAAATATTCTTGCATCAAACTGTCAAAAAGCATTTGTGTTTCGTCTAATGCTTTTTGAACTGCAACTTTTGATTTGTCGACTTGGTGGACAAAGTCATAAAACGTTCTTTGCTTATCAATTGGCGGAAGAATAATATCTGTCTTAAGTATTCCATCCTGACCAATTGTCGTCATTGTCGCTGTCTTTGATTGAGCAACAACTTGATTTCTAAAGAAATCCATTGTCGATAAAGCCTGCATAAACTCTGGCACACATTTACTCAAATCCAACGGCAATCTAATAACATGACATTCAAACAATACATTGTCTTGCACATTTTCAGGGACAATTGAAGCTTTTCCAATACCTTCAGTAACCAATGACGAACGACAGAATAGCATATCACCATACCTTACTTCAAACTTCTCTATATCTTTATCATCTGCATTTGTTTTAGGTAACTTGTCAACATTTGAATACATTCTATTAACAATATTTGACACCCCAAGAACACTTACATTGCCATCATCAGCATAATCATCTCTTTTCGCAAAAAATCCGTTAGATACCTTACCTCCCACAACCTCAGATATATTAACCACACCCCATCCAAAAGGATTGATTTGAGGGTCACCAAACATCTCGACAAATCGGGCTTTGATGAGGTTGTCTAATGCAAGTAATTCTTCTTGTCTGAGTTTAATAATCGTATTAACTTTATCTAATTTATTTATTATTATTTCTTGATTTGATATATCTGGAATATATATATCTATATCAGATACTTCTTTGAGGTATATTCCTTTTTGAGCTACACCCTTTGCTCTATTTTCAATATATGTACGTTTTCCTCTCAAAGCATACATTAAAAATCTAGGCAAACAAACATCATTCTTTGGATGAAGCACAGCAACGCTTCTCTGTAAAGCAAATGCTGGCATATCTTCATCTACAACAGCTGTTCGCCCAACAGTTCCAACAATAGTAAGCAAAACATCGCCCACTGCTATCTGAGTTCGCTTGTGTTCTCTTTCAAAATCTTTTTCAGAGAGAAAACGCGGTTCATCAAATGTTATTTCATCATCAAAAATATTTTTTGAGCTCAACATCATATATTCGCTTTTCTCAATTCCTTGCGGTGGATTATGACTTCCATCTGTTACAGAAGTGCAAATATCTTTAATCTTCATCTACATCATCCCAACAAATCCGAATTTGTCTTCCTTTCTATTCTATCATTTCGCACTAACTGCAATCAAATAATTCACAAAAGCACTACACGACACCAACATAAATTTTGCTTCTTCAAATGTTGATGATGATCCACCAATATTGCCAGCATGTCTTATTCCATTAGCATCTGATGTATATCCGTATAGCATATTAAAAGCCGCTTTCAGTCCTGCATGAATCACTACACCATTATCTTCTAATTTTTTTAACAGTTTTCCCAATGAAGCCTCTTTTCCTGTTATTCCAGTAAGTATTTCACATAATGCTTCAACCGCACTAATACTTTCTTTGATAGAATTCTCATAATCAGGAGATGTTCTATCTCCAAGCAACTTATTTGCTTTGGATAAATGCTCATATACAGGCGAATACGGATTATCCAATGCCTGTTTTACTGCTTCCAGCTCATAATCATCACTTATTGGTGTAAGTTGCTCATCTATGAATCTATATCCTACATATTCTCTTTGTAAATATGAATTGGCAATTTCATAAATAGAGCAGCTTCGATAACTATTATCATAAGCATTATAATAGTCATATCCTCTCACATCTATTAGATACGAATCCCAATACTGAATAATTGCTTCTATCAGTGTTAAAACATCATCATAATCATCCTCTTGTATGGTATTATTAATAATTTTAAACACTTCATCATCATAATATGTCCGACTAGTATCCACCGGTTCCGAATAAATAGTTCCTATAACATATCTAAAAAATTTCTGTATATATTCCTTTCCGCAATATGTATTACCATATATATCCTTATAAAACTGGCTAATCATATTTTGCAATTGTACTCTAGTTCTCTTATCAAACTCTTTTAACTGAATCTCTGTATTTTCCGGTTTGATTTTATTCCTATCGGAAAATCCACCTCGTTTACTTACTTTTGCCATAATATCATTCTCCTAACAATCTTGCCAACTCTTCCATCTCGTTCCCAATCTCAATCTCAATCTCACGAATATTAGCCATAATCTCAGATGTAGGCGGATACTCCACAGGCACATACTCCACTTCTTTATACTTGTTAATACTAAGATCATACGCATTATCAACGATTTCCTGCTTAGGCACCATAAATGACTTATCTGTACGTTTTCTGTCTGACTCAGCATCACGGTTACGGAATCTTTCAATGATATCCGTAATATCATTATCAGCAATTGGAGAACGCTTGTCATCCAGACTAAATCCATCTGCCTGCATATCATAGAACCATACATTATCTGTTCCACCATGCTCTGTCTTTGTAAAAATCAAGATAGCTGTCGATACTCCTGCATATGGTTTGAACACTCCTGATGGCATTGAGATAACTGCTTCGAGTCTTTGATTTTCCACAATTTCTTTTCGTATATCCTTGTGTGCCTTTGAAGAACCAAATAATACTCCGTCAGGAACGATGCAGGCACATCTACCACCTACTTTAAGCATTCGAACAAATAATGCTAAGAAAAGAAGTTCTGTTTTCTTTGTTTTACACACCTTTAACAAATCTGCTGATACAATATCTGCATCAAGGCTTCCCTTGAAAGGAGGATTTGCCAGAATCAGTGAATATTTATCCTTATCTGTATTCTGGTCTGATAAACTATCTCTGTATTCTATAAACGGACTTTCTACTCTATGATTCATCATATTCATAGCGCCAATACGGAGCATCGTTCTGTCCATATCATAACCATAGAACATATGATTCATAAAATGGTCTTTTTTCTGCTTGTCATAAAAAATTTCATCTTTCTTATTAGCCCACAGATATTCTCCTGCCTCCACAAGGAATCCTGCTGTACCACAGCTTGGATCACAGATTACATCATCAGCTTTAGGATTCATTAGTTCTACCATCATTTTAATGATATGACGAGGTGTCCTAAACTGACCATTTACCCCTGCTGTGGCTAGTTTTGAAAGAAGATACTCATACACATCTCCTCTGGCATCTGAATCATTCAGTTTTGCCATCTGCATATATAAATCATCCATTGCATCCACAACTTTAGAAAGCATTAATGGTGTAGGCAGCTTGAAGATTGCATCATCCATATATTTTGAAAAAGCACTATCTTTATCAGCATGCAGATTCTTGATAAACGGAAATACCATTTCCTGCACTACAGAATACATTCTATCCGCTGGATAGTCCCTGAAAACAGACCATTTAAGCTGTGTTCCATCAATAGTTCTCTCACCAATTTTTACTTCCTTTGCAAATACACTTTCGTACGGAAGCCCAAGCATAGCACTTTCTTTTGCATGTGTATTATCTGATACGTCTAAATCATGAATGAACATGAGATATGTCATCTGTTCAATTACATCTAATGGGTTTGTAAGACCTCCCGTCCAGAAAATCTCCCACAAACTGTCTATTTTATTTTTTAATTCTCCTGTTATCACTTTTTTAAGTCTCCTTATCCCAGTTCCATTTATACTTTGTATAACGGCCATTTCCAATCTTTATTATCTTCTCTGCCTTGACTAAATCTGTTAGTGTCCGCTGCACTGTCGTTGTACTTATTCCTGACGCTTCTTTAACAATCTCAGCTTTTGTGATTGTACCTAAATGATTTTTTATCAATTCTTCTATTCTGTCTGGTTTTGGTACTTTCTTTTCTTCTACAATATGTGCCCTGTCAAAAAACTCCCGGTACGCAGCCGTAATAATTCCCAGTATATATTTTACAAAATGCTCGTAATTGTTTTCATCTTCTATCCAGCCTTGCGAGCTTGACTGTAAAGCATCATAATAACTATCCTTTGTTCGCTCTATTAGTTTTTCCAAACTTATATATCTTCCAACAATATAGTCATTTTGATATAACAATAATAAGGTCAATAATCTGCTCATTCTTCCATTTCCGTCATTAAACGGATGGATGCACAAGAAGTCTATAATAAACATGGGAATTAACAAAAGTGAGTCTGCTTCGCCTTTGTTGATTGCCTCATTATAAGCTGTACATAAATTAATGATTGCGTCTGGCGTCTCCCATGCAGGTAATGGTCTGAACCTAACAAACTTATTGCCCCTTTCATCTTCTTCCTCAATAATATTATCAGCTGTCTTGAATCTTCCTCCATTAGAGGCATTCTCGAATTTATATAAATCTCTATGTAATTGTAATATAAATGTATCACGAATCGGAATATGTTGAAAATTCTCATGTATTGTGTTTAGCACGTCCCTATATCCCGCTATTTCTCGTTCATTTCTTGTCTTGGGCATTGTCTTATCCAAAACAATTTTTTTTAATCGTTCATCAGAAGTATAAATACCCTCAATTTTATTAGAGCTTTCTGTACTTTGAATCTTTGCTATCTCAACAAGATTTTCCAGTACATCAGCATGACGTTCAGCAATCAAGTGCTGTTTACCTTTGTACTCATGAATTGTTGTAAGATAACTTACAATTTGTGGTGTAAGCAATTTTTTCCATTTTTCCATGTAATCAAATTGTTTCATTTTAATTGCCTCATTTCGAATTTAATTTCGTCTTTTAAACAAAATGACTTAATTGAATTATATCTTTTAATTTAATCAAAATCAAGTTCAATTTAGTCATTTGAGCATAAATGACTAAATTGAACTTGTTATGATGCAATTATAAAATAATCCAGATATCCTTTTTCGTTATCCCATTCCTTCAATCCACGATAATAGAACATTTTCAAATTGTCCCCAATGATAAACGGAACAATATCGTATTTTAGGCACTCCTTAAACATAATCAGTCTGCCCACACGACCGTTTCCGTTCTGGAATGGGTGAATCCGCATCATCAGAAACAGTTAATTCGAAATGATTTCTATTTGTTTTTATAAAGCCCTCTTTTTGTAACTTTGATATCTCTGTAGACATTGCT
>OHYU01000309.1_pt1 | contig 28250 bp, 23 predicted proteins | sample 1580331 | NCBI WGS metagenome assembly OHYU01 (sample SAMEA3882519, study PRJEB24775) | human gut metagenome | biome: human-associated habitat; feature: intestine environment; material: feces | place: Netherlands | collected 2009/2010
GCCGCACCTCGCTCGCCGTATCGGCACTTAGAATTATGCGGTATTGCCTTTATTTCTTCTGCTTATTGAAAGTGGGAAAACCGTTTGAAACAAAATAAGAATATGCGCTTGTACGTACTTCTAAAGCGTAAAGCAAACATACGTTACAAACGATATATCGACAAAAACACTGCAAAGAAATGACTCGCCAACCGGCCCCTACACAAAGCACCTTTTGTAAAAGGCTTTGCACGGCCAACTCTGCTATTTTGCTGTCTTCGCATCCTCCCGATCCATCCGTTTCAGCTCCGGCAAAACGGTAATCAGCATTACAATAAAGCACAAACTGCCGCCGATCACGTTGGAAACCGGCTCCGCAGCAAACACGCCGTCGGTGCCCATGCCAAAAGCATAAGGCAGCAGGTAGGTGAGCGGCACCACAATGATGACCTTGCGCAGCAGCGAGAAAAACACCGCGTGGCGGCGCTTGTTCAGCGATTTGAACACTGTCTGGCCCACATATTGCAGCAGCATAAAACCAAAGGTGGAAAAATACAGCTTCATGGCGGGGATGGTATCCGCCTGCAGGGTGGGATCGCTGCTGAAAATGGAGATGAGGAAGTGCGGTGCCAACAGAATGACCGCCCAGATCGTAAGGGTGTATACCAAAGCCATCAGGGCCATGGAGACGGCGGCGCGCAGCACCTTGCGGGGGCGGCGTGCGCCGTAATTGTAGCTGATAATGGGGGAAGAGCCCTCGGTAATGGCATAAATCGGCGTTTCCACCATCTGGCGCACGCTGGAAATGATCGTCATGACCGAGATGTACACATCGCCGCCGGTCACGGACAGCACATTGTTGCAGCAGATCGTCACCACGCTGTTGGTCAGCTGCATGATGAAGCCCGCTGTGCCAAGGCTGACGATATCGCCGATGCAGCGCCTGTTGTCGGGCAGTTGACGCAAGGGCAGCGGCTGCACGCGGTATTCCGACTTGCAGCGCAGGAAATACACCACAAACGCCGCCGAAAGCAGCTGCGAAAGCACCGTGGCAGCCGCCGCGCCGCGGATGCCCATGCCCAACACAAAAATAAACACCGGGTCCAGCACCAGGTTGGCCGCTGCGCCGATCACCACGCTGAGCATACCGGCTGTGGCATAGCCCTGCGCATTGATGAACGGGTTCAGCCCTGTTGTGAGCATGGAAGGGTAGGTGCCCAGCAAGTACAGCATCAGGTACGGCAGCGCATACTGCAAGGCTTCCGGCGAAGCACCGAATAAGACCAGAATGGGCCGGGCAAACAGCAGGCCAATGACCATCAATACACCGGCGCAGCACAACAACAGCGTGCAGGCCAGGTTCAAAATCAGCCCGGCACGGGCCTTATCCCCGCTGCCGCGGGCGATGGCGAACAACGGTGCGCCGCCGCTGCCGAACAAATTGCTGAACGCCGTAATAATGACAATAATGGGAAAGCAAAGCCCCACCGCGCCCAGCGCCGCCGTGCCGATATCCGGGATGCGCGCAATATAAATGCGGTCCACAATGTTATACAGCAGGTTCAGCACCTGCGCCACCAACATGGGCAGCGCTGCTTTCAAGATGTTTTGTGCAATGCCGCCGTGTTCAAAGTCGATCTGCCGCATGGGGAATGGTTCATCCTTTCCGTTTTCACAATACCAGTTTCAAGTATAGCATAAAGCACCCGCAGATACAAAAAAATCCCCGCACAAGGCCGCATAACGCAGCCTGTGCGGGGAATTTTTCTCAGCCGGAAGCTTCGGATGTCTCCGGCTCCACGGCTTCCACTTCTTTGATCATCATCTCGTTGCCCTGCAGCAGGTGGGTATGGGGGCTTTGGCAGTGGGGGCAGGTGCGGCCATGGGGCACGGTGGGGTACTGCTGGCCGCAGTCTTCGCACAGGGTAATGGCGGGGATCTGCTCCACGGTCAGCGCGGCACCGGGCAAAATCTCTGATTTGGCGGCGGCCCATTTCCAGCAGTCCTGCAGGTAGCTTTCCACCACGCCGGAAACCTCGCCTAATTGCAGCGTTACCCGCTGGATGCGGGCAACGTGGTTTTCTTTGGCCACATCCTCCACCGTGCGGATGATGTGGAACACAATGCCAAGTTCGTGCATTTACTTATCCTTTTTCCCAAAGCGGATCTTCACTTCGCGCTTTACCATGTAAGGCAGAATGGCCTTGAACTTATCTTCCGACCGCACCATGGTGCTGCATTCGGGCAGGTCGCGGTGCAGGTGGATGGCATCGAATTCACACTTGGTGGTGCAAACGCCGCAGCCAATGCACTTGTTGGGGTCCACTACGCTGGCACCGCAGCCCAGGCAGCGGGCTGTTTCGGTTTTTACCTGCGCTTCGGTCAGGGTCAGGTGGGCATCCCGGAAAGAACGGTGCGCGTCGATGGCATCATCCATTCCGGCTGCCTGGCGGGGTGCGCGGTCATAATCGCCAAGGGCCAGATTGGTTTTATCCAGCTCATAAAAATCGCGGCGGTTGCGGCCAATGGTCAGGCTGGTGTTGGGCTGCACAAAACGGTGGATGGAGATGGCGCCCTGCTTGCCTGCGGCAATCGCATCAATAGCAAAGCGCGGGCCGGTGTACACATCGCCGCCCACAAAGATATCCGACTGGGCAGTCTGGTAAGTCATGGCATCGGCCACAGCGCCCTGGCCGCGGCCAAGTTGCACGGCTTCGCCATCCAGCAGGTTGCCCCACTGGATGCACTGGCCAATGCTCAGCACAACATTGTCACACGGCAGGGTAGTCGTCACGCTTTCATCATAGGTGGGGGCAAAGCGGCCCTCGGCATCGTACAGGCCGGTGCATCTTTTCAGCACCACGCCGCACACATGGCCGTCCTTTGTCAAAAATTCCTTGGGGCCGTACCCGCAGCGGATGGCAGTGCCCTCTTCCTCTGCCTCGGCGATCTCTTCAGCGGAAGCGGGCATCTTTTCCCGCGGTTCCAGGCAGACCATCGTTACATCGCTGGACCCGCAGCGCAGGGCAACGCGGGCGGCATCAATGGCAACATTGCCGCCGCCGATCACCACGGTTTTGCCGGTCATTTTGTGGCTTTCGTCCCCGCCCACAGTGCGCAGCAGCGCAACGGCGGTCTGGATGCCCGCAGCGTCCTCGCCGGGAACCCCTGCCGTGCGGCCGCCCTGGCAGCCGATGGCGAGATAGAACGCCTTGTACCCCTGGGCGCGCAGCTGGGCAAGGGTAACGTCCTTGCCAACTTCCACACCGCAGCGGATGGTAACACCCAGCTCCCGCAGGATGTCAATTTCCGCATCAATCACATCTTTTTCCAGCTTAAAGCTGGGGATGCCGTACCGCAGCATGCCGCCAGGGTGTTCGTTTTTCTCAAATACAGTCGGGCGGTAGCCCTGCAGCGCAAGGAAGTACGCGCAGGAAAGCCCGGCCGGGCCGCCGCCGATGATTGCAATTTTTTGCGGCCACGGCCCCTGCAAAGAGGGCTGCACCACCGGCGGAACATAGCGGTGGGCGGCGTTCAGGTCCTGCTGGGCCACAAACTTTTTCACGGCATCAATGGCCACTGCCTGGTCCACAGTGCCGCGGGTGCAGGCATCCTCGCACCGGCGGTTGCAGATGCGCCCGCACACGGCGGGGAAGGGGTTCTCCTTTTTGATCAGCGCCAGTGCATCGCGGTAGCGGCCCTGCGCGGCCATTTTCAGATAGCCCTGCACCGCAATGTGGGCGGGGCAGGCGGTTTTGCAGGGGGCAGTGCCGGTATCATAGCAGTTGATGCGGTTTTTATCGCGGTAGTCCACCGCCCATTTTTCGGGGCCCCACTTTACAGTGTCGGGCAGTTCCTGCTTGGGGTACTGCACCGGGCCGTTTTTGGTGCACAGCTTCTGGCCCAGCTTAACGGCACCGGCGGGGCAGAACTCCACGCAGCGGCCACAGGCAACGCAGTTTTGCGGTTCCACTTTGGCAACGTAAGCCGAGCGGCTCATGTTGGGGGTGTTGAACAGCTGGCTGGTGCGCAGGGCGTTGCAGACGTTGACATTGCAGTTGCAGATGGCAAAAATCTTGTTCTCGCCGTCAATGTTGGTGATCTGGTGCACAAAGCCGTTGTCCTCGGCTTTCTGCAAGATCCGCATCACTTCGTCATAGGTCACATAATGGCCCTTGTTGGTTTCCACCAGATAGTCCGCCATATCGCCCACGCCGATGCACCAGTCATCCGGGTCATCGCCGCAGCCTTCGCCCATGGCGGCGCGGGACATACGGCAGGAACAGGGGCCGGCGGCATACTTGCCCTGGTATTTTTTCAGCCAGTGGGAGATGTGTTCGATATCCAGCGAGTGGTTTTCGGTCTCGATGGCTTTTTCGACCGGGATCACGTGCATGCCAATGCCTGCGCCGCCTGGGGGCACCATGGCGGTAATGTGTTCCAGCGGCAAAAAGGTCATCCGCTCAAAAAAGGCGGTCACTTCGGGGTGGTCGGCAATCTGCTGTTTGTTCATGTTAAAGAACTCGGCGCTGCCGGGCACAAACATGGGCAGAATGTACTGTTTTTCGCGGCGGGGGTTCTCCCAGTTGTATTCCAACAGGCCAACGCAGCTCATCTGATACAGCAGGGGCTCCAGCTCTTTGGCGGGTTTTCCGGTGGCTTTTTCCAGTTCCGGCAGGGTCATTGGCTGGCGCACCTTCATTTTCAGGGCAACATCGGCCATTTCGTCAGTCACAATGCTGGCCAGACCCCAATATTCGGGGTCCTCCACCGTCAGGCGGCGCAGCTTGGCGGGCACACGGTCGGTGATCATCTGCCCCAGCTTCATAATTTTTTCCCGCGGCTTTGTGTCCTTGGGGATCTTGAACGGCAGCTTGCTTTCGTCCAGTGGGAAAGCGGTCGGTTCGCTCATGGCGTGCTCCTTTTATTGCTCTGTGCATGTTCTGCTTCGTTTGCATTGCTTTGCAGGCGGTCCGGGTTTGCTGTGCCCTTATGCCTGCCACGCTTTCACCTGCTCCCGCAGCCAATCGGTCCATTCGGCAATGCCCTCGCCGGTTTTGGCGCAGATGGGGATGACCTTTGCGTTGGGGTTGCGCATGGCGATATATTCCCGGCATTTGTCCATATCGAAATCAAAATACGGCAAAACGTCAATTTTGTTGATAAGAACCACGTCGCACACCTGAAACATCAGGGGGTACTTCAATGGCTTATCGTCTCCTTCGGGCACGGATAGGATCATCGCGTTTTTCACCGCACCGGTGTCAAACTCTGCCGGGCAGACCAAGTTGCCCACGTTTTCCAGCACCACAAGGTCCACATCCTGGGAGCCAAGGCCCTCCAGCCCCTGGCGAGTCATCTCGGCATCCAGGTGGCACATGCCGCCGGTGTGCAGCTGGATGGCTTTTGCCCCGGCAGCGGCAATGGCTTTGGCGTCCACATCGGAATCAATGTCCGCTTCCATCACACCGATGCGCAGCTCATCTTTCAGCACGGCAATGGTGCTGCGCAGGGTGGTGGTTTTGCCGCTGCCCGGTGCGCTCATCAAATTCAGCAGAAAGATCTTTTTCTCTTTCAGGCTCTGCCGCAGCTGGGCGGCCTGTTCATCATTGGAAGCAAAAATGCTCTGTTTTACTTCCAGAATTTTCACGTTGTCCATGGGGGTGCTCCTTACATGTGTTTATCGCGGTATACTCTTGTTAACAGTTTAACATCCGGGTGGCGAAAGCGCAATGTTAAACGGAGATTTTGGTATTCCCGCCAAATTGGGCAAAAAGAAGCAGGCAGAATGACGGAACGCCGCCACACTGCCTGCAAGGAAAGATAAGGCAACACCGCACAATTTCCGCCTTGCGGCTTAAGCACCGCTCCGGCAGATGCCGTGCCTCGCTCGCCGTATCGGCACTTAGAATTATGCGGTATTGCCATAAGGTTTTATAAAAAGCGGGGGGATCAATTCCATGCAAAAGTTGCCATGCCGTAAATATAAATGAACGCAATGGCGGCGGGCACCACAAAGCGGAAGATCGGCTTCATCCAGGGCTGCACTTTTAAGCCTTTGCCGGTGTTGGCCTCCTGAACAAAAGCGTCCCACCCCCAACCGAAAGAGTTGCAGCAGAACAGCGCCAATACCAGTGAACCCAGCGGCAAAATGTTATTGGAAACAATGAAATCCCACAGATCCAGCCAGGCCGTGCCCGCGGCAAACGGCTGGAAATGCAGTACACTGTAGCCCAGCGCGGTGGTCAGCGCCAACAGAAAGATGACCACGCCACACAGCAAAGCGCCCTTGGGGCGGCTTAACCCGGTCAGCTCCCGCACCATGGCAAGGATGTTTTCGCACACGCCCAACACGGTGGAAAGTGCGGCAAACACCATGAACAAAAAGAATAGCGTGCCCCACCAGCGGCCCCCGGTCATGTTGTTGAACACGGTAGCCATGGTATCAAACAGCAGGCTGGGCCCGGCGTTCACTTCCAGCCCATAGGTAAAGCAGGCGGGGAACATGATGATGCCGGCCAGCACCGCAACCAAAGTATCCAGCACAATAATGTGGACGGATTCCCCCATCAGGGAGTGTTCTTTTTCAATGTAGCTGCCAAAAATCGCCATGCCGCCCATGCCAACGGAAAGGGTAAAGAACGCCTGGTTCATGGCGCCCACCACAACGCTGCCATCGATCTTTCCAAAATCCGGCACCAGGTAAAATTTCAAGCCTTCTGCCGCGCCCGGCAGGGGCAGGCTGTGCACCGCCAGCACCAGCATCAGCACCAACAGGGCCAGCATCATATATTTGGTAATGCGCTCCAGCCCGCCCTGCAGGTTAAAGCTTAAAATGGCAAATGCTACCACAACGGTCACCAGCAAAAACACCACATTCACCGTGGGGTTCGTAATCATCTGGGTAAATCCGAAATCTGCGTTTTGGCCGGTAAGGAACTTGATGAAATAATAGATGATCCACCCGGTCACCACGGTGTAAAATGCCATCAGGGCAATGTTGCCAATCAGGCTGGCAATGCCGAAAATGCCCCACTTGCAGCCGGGCTTTTCCAACTTCTGGTACATGCGGATAGGGCTGGCCTGCGCTGCACGCCCAACGGAAAATTCCATCGTCATGGCGGGCAGACCCAGCACGACCAGACAAATAATGTACAGCAGCATAAAACTGCCGCCGCCGTTCTGGCCGCACATCCAGGGGAATTTCCACACATTGCCGCAGCCAATGGCGCAGCCGGCTGACAGCATGATGAAGCCAAGCCGGCTTCCGAGCCGTTCACGATTCTTCATAAACTTATATTGTTTTCTCCCATTTTTATTTGTGCTGCCGCGCGGGAAAAGGCAGCGGCCCGCACGGCAGCATAGATAACCGCTACCATATTAAATCTATATTAGCTTACCACACTGCCATGCCAACTGCAAGCGATTTAAAGTTGTAAACCGGCAAAATACAAAAACGCGCCCGCGGCCATCCGTTCCTTGCCCAAAGCCGATGCCGCGCAGGTGCCCATTGTTGCCATGACGGCCAACGCCTTTGCCAAGGATGTGCAGCCGGCCAAAACCGCCGGTATGAACGAGCATGCCGCCAAGCCGCTGGATATGAAACGCTTGTGTGAGATTTTGCACCGGCGGCTGTAAGGACGCCTGGGAAGACCGAAAAAATTCGGCAGAACATACAAACAGCACCTTGCGCTTTTGGATGCAATGTGCTACAATAAGCCGGAAACTGAATATAAAACAGCAGGTGCCTTTCATTGTTTGCCGGGCGGCTGAGCCTTCCGGCGCTCTGGAAAGGGTAAAAGGGAAGCGGGTGCAAATCCCGCACGATCTCGTCACTGTGATAAGGGAGCCTGCCGCCAGGGTGCATTTGCACCGGTCACTGAGCATTGCTTGGGAAGGCGGCGGCAGGCGTTGAGCTTTCAGCCAGGAAACCTGCCCGCTGTTGGTACGGGAGCATTGCTCCAGATCACGAGGAATTGGTTGTACCTGAAAAGCTCATGGAAAATCCGGGGGTCTTTTTGCGTTGCCGTTCTGCACACAGAAAGACCCCCGTTTTTTGTGGCAGTTTTGTCTGCAAAGCTGCTGCGCCTGGGTTTTGTTTCCTGTACCTGTTTTTCAGCAAATGGATTTGCCATAGGAGAAAGGAAGCAAAACACATGAAACACAACAACCTGAAAAAGCCCGCTGCCGTGCTGACCGCACTGGCTCTGGCCGCCGCCCTGCTGGCTGGCTGTGGTGCGCCATCTGACAGCATGGCTGCCAGCAGTGCCCCCGCCGAAAGCGAGGCTGTAAGCACCGAAACACCCGCTGAAAGCGCAGACGAGGGAGATGCAGACGAAGTGGCCGCAAAGAAATGTGCAGACCTGATCGATGCCATCTATGTGCAGGAGCGCACCGATGACACCGACGCCCAGTGCGAAGCTGCCAAGCAGGCATGGGACACCCTGACCGATACCCAGAAAGAGCTGGTGGAAGGCGAGAACGCTGACCCCGACTACTTTGGCCGCAATACCGGCGATGCCAACCTGGACGATTCCCGCAATGGGGATGAGATCGGCGAAAACGAACTGCTGGTCGTCAGCTTTGGCACCTCCTTCAACAGCAGCCGCGTGGCAGATATCAAGGGCATCGAGGATGCCCTGCAGGCCGCTTACCCGGATTGGTCCGTCCGCCGCGCTTTCACCGCACAGATCATCATCAACCATGTGCAGGCCCGCGATGGCGAGAAAATCGATAACATGAAGCAGGCTCTGGACCGCGCTGTTGCCAACGGCGTTAAGAACCTGGTTGTTCAGCCTACTCACCTGATGCACGGCGCTGAGTACGACGAAATGTGCGAAGCTGTGAACGAGTACGCGGATAAGTTCGAAAGCGTTGCCATTGCTGAGCCCCTGCTGGGCGAAGTTGGCGCTGACGCTACCGAAATCAACGCTGATAAGGAAGCTGTTGCCACTGCCATCACCACCGAGGCTGTTGCCGCCGCTGGTTATGATGACGCCGCTGCCGCTGCCGCCGATGGCACTGCTTTTGTGTTCATGGGCCACGGCACTTCCCACACCGCAAAGATCAGCTACAGCCAGATGCAGATGACCATGCAGACCCTGGGCTATGACAATGTGTTCATTGGCACTGTTGAGGGCGAGCCGGAAGACACCGCCTGCGAGGCTGTGATCGAAAAGATCAAGGAAGCCGGTTACACCAAGGTTGTCCTGCGCCCCCTGATGGTGGTTGCCGGTGACCATGCCAACAACGATATGGCTGGCGATGACGCAGATTCCTGGCTGAGCCAGTTCAAGGCCGCCGGCTGCTTTGACAGCGTGGATACCCAGATTGCCGGTCTGGGCGAAATTGCTGATGTGCAGCAGATCTACATTGACCATACCAAGGCCGCTATTGATTCCCTGAATGGCTGATTTATGATGCATACTGCCCGGAAGGATCAACGTCTTTTCGGGCAGCTTTTGTTTTGTGCGGACCGGGGAAACGCTGTGCGCCAAAATGGGGCTGCGCTGCGGCTGTGCCGCGTCTCCACGCTTTTCTTTGAATCTTTAGCCCCTCTCGCCAAACCATGCAGTGCCCCCGCCAACCTAAAACATTGCAACACTCTTCCGGGTTGGCAATACACGGGGCAAATGACCGCGGGCGGGCAATGCTCGCCCCTGCGACGTAATTTTCTGTTATCCTTTCTTATTATATTTTATTCTATCATTTCAATTTTTTACAATGCGAGGTAACACCCAATGAAACAAAATCGTGTAATTTCCGGCGCTGTGGCCGCCCTGGTGCTGGCCGCTCTGCTGGCTGGCTGCGGCTCCACCGCAACCGGTGCTTCTTCCGCTGACTCCACCCCCGCTGCCACCGAGGCTGCCGGCAGTGAAGCCACCGCCCCCACCGCAGAGCCCCAGGCCGAAGCTGCTCTGCCGGACGGCGTGTATACCGCCGAATTTGAAACCGACAGCAGTATGGTGCACGCCAACGAAGCCTGCGATGGCAAGGGCACCCTGACTGTCGCCGATGGCAAAATGACCTTCCATGTCAGCCTGGCATCGAAAAAGATCGTCAACCTGTACCTGGGCACTGCCGAGGACGCCCCCAGCCACGAGAGCGACTGGCTGCAGCCCACCACCGATACTGTGACCTATTCCGACGGCACCAGTGATGAAGTGTACGGCTATGATATTCCGCTGGACGCTGTGGATACCGACTTCCAGCTGGCCATTTTGGGCACCAAGGGCACCTGGTACGACCATACCGTCAGCGTGCGCAATGCCGAGCCTAAGACCGAAGATGCCGCTGCCGAAACCGCCGCTGTGCCTGCTGATGGCAGCTACACCTGCGCTGTCACACTGGAGGGCGGCTCCGGCCGCGCCACGGTGGAAAGCCCTGCCGCCCTGACGGTTGCCGATGGAACCATGACTGCCGTGATTGTGTGGAGCAGCCCCAACTATGACTATATGCTGATTGATGGAGAAAAGTACCTGCCCACCAACACCGAAGGCAACTCCACCTTTGAAATCCCCGTTGCTGCGCTGGATACCGCCCTTGCCGTTACCGCCGATACCGTTGCCATGAGCACCCCGCACGAGATCGATTATACCCTGACCTTTGACAGCGCCACGCTGACCCCCGCAGAATAATGCAGACGAAACGTTTTTGGCTTTGTGCCGCACTTTCTGCCGCAGCGCTTTTGCTGTTGGCCGGCTGCGCGGGCAGCGGCAGCACGGCTGCCCCCACCCTTACCGTGGAAAGCAGCTACCCGCTGCAATACGCCAAACAGTTTACCGTGGATGAATGCACCGGCGGGTACGAGCTGATCACCATTGCGGACAGCCAATATCTGGTGGTGCCGCAGGGCGCTGCCGTGCCGGAGGATCTGCCCCAGGGCACCACCGTGCTGCAACAGCCCATTGAGAATATCTACCTGGTTTCCACCTCCGCTATGGACCCCATCATCAGCCTGGGCGCGCTGGACAGCATTGCACTTTCCGGCACCAAGGCGGATGGCTGGTACCTGCCCGAAGCCAAAGCCGCCATGCAGGCGGGGCAGATTGCCTATGCGGGCAAGTACAGCGCCCCGGACTATGAAACCATTCTGGCTTCCGGCTGTGGACTTGCCATTGAAAACACGATGATCTACCATACGCCGGAGGTCAAAGAGCAGCTGGAAAAGTTCGGCATCCCCGTTTTGGTGGAGCGTTCCAGCTATGAAACCGACCCTCTGGCCCGCATGGAATGGGTCAAGCTGTACGGCATTCTGCTGGGCAAACAGCAGGAGGCGGAACAGCTGTTTGACACCCAGGTACAGCGCGTTGCCCCGCTGGAAAACCAGCAGCCCACCGGCAAAACGGTGGCGTTTTTCTCCATCACTTCCAACAACCTTGTCACGGTGCGCAAAGGCAGCGACTATGTGGCCCGCATGATCGAGATGGCGGGCGGCAGCTATGTGTTTGCTGATTTAACGGACAGCGGCAACAATCTGGCCACCATCAATCTTTCGCTGGAAGATTTTTACGCCGGTGCCAAGGACGCCGATGTGCTGCTCTACAACAGCACCATTGAGGGCAGCATTGCCAGCACCGAACAACTGGTGGAAAAATGCCCGCTGCTGGCGCAGTTCAAGGCCGTGCAGAACGGCAATGTGTGGTGTACCGCGCAGAGCCTGTTCCAGCAAAGCATGGAGCTTCCGGATTTGATTCTGGATATGAACCGCGTGTTTACCGAGGGCACCCCCGCGGACAGTGAACTGACATTTTTAACGCATGTAGAATAATTTTATTGCAGAAAGGCAGCGCCATGCACACCAAGCGCCTGACAATTACATATGTAGCCCTTGCGGCGGCGCTGCTGGGGCTGTTTGCGCTCAACCTGTTCTGGGGCAGTGTGGCAATTTCGCCGCGCGGCGTGGTGCAGGCGCTGCTGGGCCGCGGGCAGGATGAACTGGCCGCCAATATCCTATTGCAGCTGCGCCTGCCGCGCGCCGTTATGGTGGTGCTGCTGGGGGCGGCGCTCTCGGTAGCGGGCTACCTGCTGCAAACCTTTTTTGCCAACCCCATTGCGGGGCCGTTTGTCATGGGCATTTCCAGTGGGGCCAAGCTGGTGGTTGCGCTGACGATGGTGGTATTTTTGAACCACGGCCTGCTGACCAACTCGCTCACCCTGATTCTGGCCGCCTTTGCTGGATCGATGGCTGCCATGGCCTTTGTGCTCAGCGTGGCGCGCCGGGTACACCGCATGAGCATTCTGGTCATCTGCGGCGTGATGATCGGCTATATCTGCTCCGCCGTCACCGATATTGTAGTGGCCTTTGCACAGGATTCCAACATCGTCAACCTGCACAACTGGTCCATGGGCAGCTTTTCCGGCATGACCTGGGGCAATGTGGCCGCCGCTGCGCTGGTGGTGCTGCCCTGTTTGGCCGCGGCCTTTTTGCTGGCCAAGCCGATGGCCGCCTACCAGATGGGGGAGCAGTATGCCCAAAGCGTGGGTGTGGCTGTGCGGCCGTTCTGCGTGGCGCTGGTGCTGCTTTCCAGTTTGCTGGCCGCCTGCGTCACGGCGTTTGCGGGGCCCATTTCCTTTGTGGGTATTGCGGTGCCGCACCTGGTCAAGCAGGCGTTGGGAAGCGCCAAGCCGCTGCATGTGCTGCCGGGCTGTGCGCTGGGTGGGGCGGCGTTCTGCCTGCTGTGTGATCTGATCGCCCGCAGCCTGTTTGCCCCCACCGAGCTTTCCATCAGCTCCGTCACAGCGGTATTTGGTGCGCCGGTAGTCATCTGGCTGTTGGTGCGCCGCCAAAGCGGGGAGGGCCGGGCATGAGCGAAGCATTTTACTGCCAAACGCAGGATCTTGCCATCGGGTACGGCAAAACGCCGCTATTACAAAACATTGGCATCGGCGTGCAGCGCGGGCAGATCTTAGCGTTGATCGGCCCCAACGGCGCGGGCAAATCCACCCTGCTCAAAACGCTGGCCGGGCAGCTGGCGGCGCAAAGCGGCGCTGTGCTGCTGCAGGGCCAAAACCTGACAACCTACACCCCCAATGCCCGCGCGCGCAAAATGGCCCTGATGCTGCCCCACACCCGCCACACCGAGCTGACCACCTGTTTTGATGTGGCCGCTGCCGGGCGCTACCCCTACACCGGGCGGCTGGGCATCCTGTCCGAGCAGGACAGGATGCAGGTGCGGGATGCTCTGCATCTGGTGCAGGCGGATGAGCTGGCCGACCGGGACTTTACCAAAATCAGTGATGGCCAGCGCCAGCGCGTTCTGCTGGCCCGCGCCGTCTGCCAACAGCCGGAGATTATCCTGCTGGACGAACCGACCTCTTTTTTGGATATCAAAGGCAAAATTGAGCTGCTGACCATCCTGCGCCAGCTGGCACAGGAAAAACAGGTGGCCGTCATTGTCAGCCTGCACGAGCTGGAGCTGGCGCAAAAAATTGCGGATACCGTGGTGTGCGTATCGCCGCAGGGCGTTTCCGGCGTGATGACACCGAAAGACGCGTTTGCCGCAGAGAACATCCGCACGCTGTACCGCCTGACCAAAGAGCAGTATGAAGCACTGTACGCCCCCCAGCCGGAGCGTGAACCCGAACGGAGACCCGCCAAACAGGAGCCGCCCAGGTTTGAACATTACATCCGCAGCGGGCAAAAGCTGCTGCGCTGCGGCTACACCACCGGCACCTGTGCCGCCCTTGGCGCTGCCGGGGCCGCCCGCCTGCTGTTGACCGGCAAAGCGCCGGAATCCGTCGGCCTGCGCACCCCAAAAGGCATTGTGGTGGAAGTTGCGCCCATCTACTGCCGCAAAACAGCCGCCGGCGCCCAGTGCGCCATCCGCAAGGACGGCGGGGACGATGTGGACGTTACCACCGGCCTGCCGGTCATTGCCGATATCACCCTGCTGCCGGATGCCCCCGGCCAGGTCACGATTGACGGCGGCCCCGGTGTGGGCCGTGTGACGAAGCCCGGCCTGGACCAGCCGGTGGGGCAGGCGGCCATCAACCATGTGCCGCGCCGGATGATCACCGATGCCCTGCACGCGGAGGCCGAAGCAGCCGGGTATGACGGCGGCTTTGACGTAATGATCTCGATCGAGGGGGGCGAGGAAGCCGCCAAACGCACCTTTAACCCCCACATCGGGGTGGAAGGCGGGCTTTCCGTCCTGGGCACCAGCGGCATTGTGGAGCCCATGAGCCAGCAGGCCGTCCTGGATACCGTGCAGCTGGAGATCCACCAGGCCGCCCTGCGGGAGCAAAGCCCCAAGCGGCTGATCCTGGCCCCCGGCAACTATGGGCTGGACTATCTGGCCCAAAACCTGCCGGAATACAGCAGCATCCCGGTGGTCAAGTGCTCCAACTTTATGGGGGATGCGCTGGATATGGCCGCTGCGGAGCAGTTTGCAGAGGTATTGCTGGTGGGGCACATCGGCAAGCTGGTCAAGCTGGCGGGCGGCATTATGAACACCCATTCCCGCATGGCGGATTGCCGCACCGAGCTGTTCTGTGCCCATGCGGCGCTCTGCGGGGCCAGCCAGGCCACCTGCCGCGCCCTGATGGACGCCGCCACAACGGACGCCTGCCTGGACATTCTGGATGCCGAAAACCTGCGGGAGCCGGTGCTCGAAAGCCTATTGCAGGCCATCCAGCTGCATCTGGACCGCCGCGTGGCGGGGGCGTTCCGGGTGGGGGCTGTACTGTTTTCCAACCAGGCCGGGCCGCTGGGCCAGACTGAGACCGCTGCCCAGCTGCTGCAAAGCTGGCAGAAAAAGGAGCAATGAGGTATGGTACATTTTGTGGGCGCAGGCCCCGGCGCACCGGATCTGATCACCCGGCGCGGTGCGGCGCTGCTGCAAACGGCGGACTGCATTATTTATGCGGGCAGCCTGGTCAACCCGGTGTTGCTGGGGCTGGCCAAAGCCGGCTGCGCCATTTATAACAGTGCTGAAATGACATTGGAACAGGTGCTTGCCGTGATGCGCCAAATGGAAGCCGAACACAAAACCACTGTGCGGCTGCACACCGGGGACCCCTGTTTGTACGGGGCCATCCGGGAGCAGATGGACGCGCTGGACGCCGACGGCATTGCTTACGATGATACGCCCGGTGTTTCCAGCTTTTGCGGTGCCGCCGCCGCGCTGAACGCCGAGTACACGCTGCCCGCCGTCAGCCAGACGGTCATCATTACCCGCATGGAGGGCCGCACCCCCGTGCCGGAAAAGGAAAAGCTCGCCAGCCTGGCCAGCCACGGCGCTACCATGGTGATTTTTCTCTCCATCGGCTTAATTGATAAAGTGCAGGAAGCACTGCTGCAGGGGGCATACACCGCAAGCACCCCCGCCGCCGTGGTGTACAAGGCCACCTGGCCGGAGCAGAAAACCGTGCGCTGCACCGTTGGCACCCTGGCCCAAAGCACCAAGCAGGCGGGCATTACCAAAACGGCCTTGATCGTGGTGGGGGATTTCCTTGGCCGCTGCTATGCCCGCAGCAAACTGTACGACCCCGCCTTTACCACCGAATACCGCGAGGGGACCAAACCGTGAACTGTGCGTATCTTGCCTTTACGGCCAAGGGGCTGGCGCTGGCGCAGCAGCTGGCCCAAACCTGCCCCGGCGCCGTCAGCCGCTGCGGGCTGGGCGGGGTGACGCTGGCCGGGTGGACGGCCCAGCAGTTTGCCGCGGCGGATGCCTTGGTGTTTGTGGGGGCGGCGGGCATTGCGGTGCGGGCCATTGCGCCCCACTGCCAAAGCAAGGCCACCGACCCCGCCGTTGTGGTGCTGGATGAATGCGGCCGCTTTGCGGTGCCGCTGCTCTCCGGCCATCTGGGCGGCGCAAATGACCTGGCCCGCCGGCTGGCTGCCGCCTGTGGTGCGGTGCCGGTGATCACCACGGCGACCGATGCCAACGGCCTGTTTGCCGTGGATGAGTGGGCCAAAAAACAAAACTGCGCTGTGTGGGAAACCCCGCGCATTAAATTCGTCAGCGGGGCACTGCTGGCCGGCAAAACGGTGCGGTATGCTTCCCCCTGGGTCATTGCGGGCACCCCGCCCGCCGGTGTGGCGGAAGCCGAAGAACCGTCTGGCGCTGATTTTGCCCTGACAATGACCCCGCAGGGGAACGCTTTGCATCTGATCCCCCGCATTGGCGTGCTGGGCGTTGGCTGCAAGCGCGGTACCACCGCCGCCCAGCTGGAAGCCGCGTTTGCAGCGTTCTGCGCCGATACAAATTTGGCCCCGGTCGGAATTACCGCCGCCGCCAGCATTGACCTGAAACAGAACGAACCCGGCCTGCTGGAGTTCTGCCGCAGCCACGGCTGGCCGGTCAGCTTTTATTCTGCCGCTCAGCTGCGCGCTGTGCCCGGAACTTTCAGCGCCTCCCGCTTTGTGCAGGGAGTGACGGGTGTGGATAACGTCTGCGAGCGCGCCGCCGTGCTGGCTTCCGGCGGCACGCTGCTGCTGCCCAAATATGCGCATACCGGCGTGACCTTTGCCGCTGCCGTGCGCCCCTTTGCCCCGGATTGGAGATGGAAAACCGATGAAGCGTAACCTTGTATCCGTTGTGGGCCTTGGCCCTGGCGATGCCCAGTTTTTGACCGCGCAGGCCCGCCATGCGTTGCAAGAGGCTGATGTGCTGTGCGGTTACACCGTTTACATCGACCTTGTGCGCCCCCTGTACCCGGAAAAAGAAACCTATGCCACCGGTATGACCAGAGAAATTGACCGCTGCCGCTGGGCGCTGCAAACGGCCCAGACCGGCAAAACGGTGGCGCTTGTCTGCTCCGGCGACGCCGGGGTGTACGGCATGGCCAGCCCGCTGCTGGAGCTGGCGGCGGAATACCCCGATGTGGAAGTGGAGGTCGTTCCCGGCCTGACCGCCGCATTAAGCGGTGCCGCCGTGCTGGGCGCACCGCTGGCCCATGATTTCTGCGTGATCTCCCTTTCGGACCGGCTGACTCCGTGGGAGATGATCGAAAAGCGGCTGGCCTGCGCCGCCATGGGGGATTTCTGCGTGGCGCTGTACAATCCCTCCTCCAAAGGGCGGCCGGATTACCTGCAAAAGGCGGTTCGCATCCTGTTGCAAAACGGCAAGGGGGCGGGTACCCTTTGCGGTGTGATACGCAGCATTGGCCGCACCGGCCAGCAGAGCAGCCAGATGACACTGGCCGAGCTGGAACACACCACCGTGGATATGTTCACCACGGTGTTCATCGGCAACAGCGCTACCCACCAGGTCCGCGGGTGGATGGTAACGCCGCGGGGGTACCACGGGGTATGAGGATCGTTGTGTTCAGCGGCACTACCGAAGGGCGGGATTTCTCCCGCGCCGCTGCCGCGTTGGGCATTGCCGTTACCGTCAGCGTAGCAACCGACTTGGGGGCCGAGGAACAGGGCCAGGCCCCCGGCATTACCGTACATTCCGGCCGCCTGCTGCCCGGCGCCATGGCGGAGCTTTTGCAGGGCGCAGCCCTTTGTGTGGATGCCACCCACCCTTACGCGGTGGAAGCCACCAAAAACATCCGCGCCGCCGCCAACGCAGCCGGGGTAGAGTACCACCGCCTGCTGCGCGCCGCCAGCACCTTGCCCGTGGGCAGTGTGGTGCTGGGCAGTGCCGCCCAGGCCGCGCAGTATTTAGCCGCAACGCAGGGCAACATTCTGCTCACCACTGGCGCCAAAGAGCTTGCGGCCTTTGCCGGGCTGGATGCCGCCCGCCTGTACCCGCGGGTGCTGCCCACCGTGGCGGGCATTACGGCATGCGAGGGCGCGGGCATCCCGCACCGCAACATCATTGCCATGCAGGGGCCCTTTACGCTGGAACTGAACCTTGCACTGATGCAGCAGTTCCACATCCGTTACCTTGTCACCAAGGACGGCGGCAGCGCGGGCGGCTTTGCCGAGAAAGCCCAGGCTGCTGCCCAAAGCGAGGCCACGCTGGTTGTGCTGCGCCGCCCGGAGGAATGCGGCGAGACCGCCGAAGAAATTTTGCAACGATGCAGGGAGCTGTTATGAAGATTACATTGGTTGGCATGGGCAGCGGGTTGCCCGGCAGTTTGACTGCCCAGGGCTTGCAGGCCCTGCAAACGGCAGGGCTGATTCTGGGGGCAAAGCGGCTGCTGCAAAACCTGCCGGATGGCTGTACCCCCAACCGCAAGCCAATTTACCTGCCGGATGAAGTGCTGGCCTGCCTGCAAGCGGAGCCCTGCCAGACCGCCGCGCTGGTTTACAGCGGGGATACCGGCTTTTATTCCGGTGCTGCGGCGCTGGTGCCCAAGCTGCGGGCACAGGGGGCGGAAGTAACGGTGCTGCCGGGGATTTCCAGCGTACAGCTGTTGGCCGCGGCGCTGGGCAGGCCGTGGCAGAACTGGCACCTTGTCAGCGCCCACGGATGTGCCTGCGCCCCTGCGGTAGAGTGCCGGAGCGACCGCCCGACCTTTTTTTTGACGGGCGGGCGCAATACCAGCCCCGCCGCGCTGTGTGAGATTCTAGCCGCCGCAGGCTTTGGCGCGGTGCAGGCCACGGTTGGTGAGAACCTTGGCACCCCGCAGCAAAAGGTCATCACCGATACGGTGCAAACGCTGGCGGGCGGCAGCTTTGCGCCGCTCAGCGTGCTGCTGGTGGAGCCCTGCCCCAAACCGCAGCCCCGCGTGCCCGGCCTGCCGGATGAAGCCTTCATCCGCGGCAAAACGCCGATGACCAAGCAGGAGGTGCGCGCCGCCGCGCTGGCCAAGCTGGCCGTTGCCCCCACTGATACCCTGTGGGATGTCGGTGCCGGAACGGGCAGCGTGAGCGTGGAAATGGCGCTGGCCGCCCCCATGGGTCAGGTGTACGCGGTGGAATGTGATGCCGATGCCTGCGCGCTGGTTCGCCAGAACCAGGCCAAATTTGCCGCCAGTAACCTGACGCTGATCGCGGGCAAAGCCCCTGAAGCGCTGCAAAATCTGCCCGCGCCGGATGCTGTTTTCATCGGCGGCAGCAAGGGCAATATGCAGGCCATTGTAGATGCCGCCCTGGCCGCCAACCCGCAGACCCGGCTCTGTATCGCCGCCATTGCGCTGGAAACCTTGCAGCAGAGTATTGCCGCCCTGGCCGCCCACGGGCTGGCCGCACAGGTGACCCAGATTGCCGTAAGCCGCAGCAAGGCGGCAGGCAGCCTGCACCTGATGATGGCCAACAACCCGGTATTTTTGATCGTGAGGGAATGAGAATGCTGCAGCTGCTTTTGGCCGCGCCCAGTTCCGGCAGCGGAAAAACCACCGCCGCCTGCGCCCTGCTTTCCGCCCTGAAAGCCCGCGGGCTGGAGCCCTGTGCGTTCAAGTGCGGGCCGGATTACATTGACCCCATGTTTCACCGCGCCGTGCTGGGGGTGCCAAGCCACAATCTGGACCTGTTTTTCTCCACCCCGCAGACCGTGCGGTGGCTGTACACCAGCGGCGCGGCGGGCCATGGCAGCGCGGTGTGTGAGGGTGCCATGGGCTATTATGACGGCCTTGGCGGCGTGAGCGCCACCGCCAGCGCCTGGCACACCGCCGATGTGCTGGACTTGCCGGTGCTGCTGGTGGTGCGCCCCAAGGGGGCCAGTTTAACGCTGGCCGCCCAGCTGCAAGGCTTAAAAGCGTTCCGCACGCCGCACCACATTGCGGGCGTTCTGCTGAACGACTGCACCGAGATGCTGTACAAGCTGCTGGCCCCCATGCTGGAACGGGAAACCGGCCTGCCGGTGGTGGGCTTTCTGCCCCCCATGCCGGATGCCGCCATCGAAAGCCGCCACTTGGGGCTGAAAACCGCGGGCGAAATTGCTGATTTGCAGCAAAAAATTCAGATTTTGACCGCCGCCGCGCAAAAAAATATCGACTGGCCGCGGCTGCTGGCCCTGTTTGACCGCCCGGCCCCAATGGCCCCTGCGGTTCAGGCCGCAGCCCCCACCGTGCGCATTGCCGTGGCACAGGATGAAGCGTTCTGCTTTACCTATGCCGAAACGCTGGAAAGCCTGCAGGCCGCAGGCGCAGAGCTTTGCTATTTCAGCCCGCTGCGGGATGCCGCGCTGCCGCAAAATATCGGCGGGCTGTACCTGCCGGGCGGCTACCCGGAGCTGTACGCCGCCCAGCTGGCGGCCAACACCGCCATGCGCTGCGCCATAAACATCGCCGTGCAGCGCGGCCTGCCCACCGTGGCGGAATGCGGCGGCTTTTTGTACCTGGGCCAAACGCTGGAAGATGACGCCGGAACCGCCCACCCCATGGCGGGTGTGCTGCCGGGGCAGGGGTTCCGCGTGGGGCGGCTGGTGCGCTTTGGCTATGCCGCGCTCACCCCGCAGGCGGACAGCATGCTCTTCCGCGCAGGGGAGCCGGTGCCCGTGCATGAGTTCCACCATTGGGATTCCACCTGCAACGGCACCGCTTTTGCCGCCCAAAAAGCCAATGGCCGCCATTGGGACTGCGGCTTTGCCAACGGGCATCTGTATGCGGGGTTCCCGCATCTATACTGGGCGGGCACCCCGCTGCCGCAGCGCTTTGTAACGGCTGCGGCGCAGTATGCCCAAACAAAAACAGGGAGAACGGTATGACGGAACCTGAACTGAACACACGGCTGCAAACCATCACCCCGCCCGATGAAGCTGCCCGCGCCGCGGCGCACGCCCACTGGGCCGCGCTGGCCAAACCGCTGGGCGGGCTGGGCAGCCTGGAAACCATGCTGGAGGACGCCGCCGCCCTGACCGGCACCCCGGAGCTGGATTTTGCCCGCCGCGCCGTGCTGGTGCTGTGCGCCGATAACGGCGTGGTGGCCCAGGGCGTGAGCCAAACCGACGCCAGCGTGACCCGCGCGGTGCTGAAAAACCTTGCCGCGCGGCGCACCAGCGTGTGCCAGATGGCAGCTGCCGCCCATTGCAGCGTTGTGCCGGTGGATATGGGCATTGCCGGTGCCCCGGTGCCCGGCGTGCAGGACTGCCGCATTGCCCCCGGCACCAAAGATTTTACCTGCGGCCCGGCCATGACCCGCGCCCAGGCCGTGCAGGCCATCGGCTGCGGCATTGCGCTGGTGCGCGGACAAAAGCAGCAGGGAGTTCAACTGTTAGCAACGGGGGAGATGGGCATTGGCAACACCACAACCTCCAGCGCCGTGGCAAGCGTGCTGCTGGGTGCCCCCGTGCAGAGCATGACCGGACGCGGGGCCGGGCTTTCGGATGCAGGGCTTGCCCGCAAGATTGATGCGATCCGGCGCGGCATTGCCCACAACCAGCCCAATCCCGCTGACCCGCTGGATGTGCTGGCCAAGCTGGGCGGGTTTGATATTGCCGGGCTGTGCGGCGTGTTTTTGGGCGGCGCGCTGGAGGGTGTGCCCATTTTGATGGATGGCTTTATCAGCAGCGTGGCGGCTCTGTGCGCGGTGCGGCTCTGCCCCGCGGCGGCCAAGGCGGTGTTTGCCAGCCATGTTTCGGCGGAGCCTGCCGCCCATATGGTGCTGGATGCTTTGGACAAAGCGCCGCTCATCACCGCCAACCTGCATCTGGGCGAGGGCACCGGCGCGGTGGCTTCCATCCCACTGTGGGATATGGCTCTGGCCGTCTACCGCGGCTGCTATTCCTTTGCGGAGGGCGGCATTGCGCCGTACACCCCACAATGCTGACGCTGGTTATCGGCGGCGCAGCTAGCGGCAAAAGCGCCTATGCGGAGCACCTTGCCGTGCAGAGCGGCGGCCCGCGCTATTACCTTGCCACCATGCAGGTGTGGGACGCCGAGTGCGCCGCGCGGGTGGCCAAACACCGCGCCATGCGGGCGCAAAAACAGTTTGCTACCGTGGAATGCCCCCAAAACCTGCATTTTGTCCGCCTGCCGCAGCAGGGCACTGCCCTGCTGGAAGATTTGGGCAACCTGGCCGCCAATGAGCTGTACCGTCCCGACGGCAGCTGCCTGCCGCCCAAGCAGGCGGCGGAAAAAATGCTGGCGGGGATCGAGGCAATCGCCGCACAATGCAACCATCTTATCATCGTCAGCAACGAGGTATTCAGCGGCGGGGCGGACTATGCCGGGGAGACAGACCTTTATTTGCAGGCCCTTGCCATGGTCAACAATGCCGTTGCCGCCAAAGCCGACGCCGTCTGCCGCGTGGTGTGCGGCCTGCCGGTGTACTACAAAGGAGGGGAACGCCCATGACAGTTTTGCAGACGATCGCCGTGGCATTTGCCATGTTCTCGGCTGTGCCGGTGCCGCAGTTTGACTGGAATGAGAAAAACATGCGGTATTCGCTCTGTGCCTTCCCGCTGGTGGGGGTGCTGTGCGGCGCACTGTGGTGCGTGTGCGCCAGCCTGCCGCTGCCCGCCATGGTGCGCGCGGCGGGCTTTTGCCTGATTCCCATCTGGGTCACGGGCGGCATCCATCTGGATGGTTACGCCGACACCTGTGACGCCCTTTGCAGCTATGGCGATACCCAGAAAAAGCTCGATATCCTCAAGGACCCGCACTGCGGCGCGTTCGCCGTGATCCGGCTGTGCAGCTACTTTGTGGCCTACTTTGCGCTGTGCTGCTGCGTGCAGTTTACCCCGCAGGTGGGGGCTGTCTGGCTGCTGGCGCTGGTGCTGGAGCGTGCCTGCTCCGGTTACGCAGTGGCGGCCTTTCCCCTGGCCAAAAATACCGGCCTTGCGCACACGTTTGCCACGGCAGCGGACCGCACCACGGTGCGCCGGGTGCTGGGATGCCTTAGCATTGTGCTGGCAGTGGCACTTTTTGCCCTGGGCGGCGGCGTGCTGGTGCTGGCGGCAGGGTTTGCCCTGTGGCGCTACCACCGTGTGGCGGTCAAGCAGTTTGGCGGTATTACCGGGGACCTGGCTGGGTGGTTTTTGCAAAAAGCGGAACTGTATATGCTGGCGGCCCTTGTGTTTTGCCAGTGGAAGGGGTTTTTGTAACATGCTGTTTATTACCGGCCCGCTGTACAGCGGCAAGCGTACCTTTGCCAAACCCTTTGGCGGGCGGCAGATTTACGAGGTGCAGACCCTTGCCGCCAATGCCGAAAGCCTGCCCGCCCTTGCGGACGAGCTTGCCCAATATGACGTAGTAACCGCCACCGAGGTTGGCGGCGGCGTGGTGCCCATTGACCCCGCCCAGCGCGCCGCGCGGGAAGCCGCCGGCCGCCTTGCCTGCCTGCTGGCTGAGCGGGCCGACTGTGTGGTGCAGATGTTCTGCGGCCTGCCCACCGTGCTGAAAGGGGAGCTGCCGCCATGCTGATCTACCTGCTGCGCCACGGCTTAACGCAGGAAAACCTGGAAAAGCGCTACCAGGGCAGGCGGGATGTACTGCTGTGTCCGCAGGGCCTTGCTCAGCTGTGCCGGGCGGATTTTGCCCCCAAAACGGTCATGATTACTTCCTTGCAGCGCACCCGGCAGACGGCGGAAGTGCTTTTCCCCGATGCGGAACTGGTTGTGGCAGACGGGCTGAAAGAGATGGACTTTGGCGTGTTTGAGGGCCGCAATTACCGGGAGATGGAGCACGACCCCCAGTACCGCGCCTGGGTGGAAACCGGCTGCGAAGGCCGCTGCCCGGGCGGGGAAAGCAAGGCGGAATTTTGCCAGCGTGTCTGCACAGCATTTGCCGCGCTGGTGGATGCCGCTTTGGCGGCGGGGGAACCGCAGCTGGTGATCGTTGCCCACGGCGGCACCCAGATGGCGGCGCTGGAACGGTTCGCCGTGCCCCATAAAAACTATTATTCCTGGTGTGCTCCCGCGGCGGGCGGCTTTGTGCTGGATGCCGCCGATTGGATACACCAGAAAACCCTGCGCGTGGTCAAAACCGTGCAGTATACAAAGGAGTTACCATGCTGATTTGCTGGGCCGTTTTGGGTGGCTTTGTGCTGGATGCCATTTTTGGCGACCCGGCTTGGCTGCCGCATCCCGTTGTGCTGATGGGCAAAGCCATCACCGCGCTGGAAAAACGCCTGCGCGCACAATTTCCCCAAACGCCGCAGGGGGAGCTTTGCGGCGGGGCGGTGCTGGCCGCCATTTTGCCGGTAGGCACGTTCCTCATCACAGCGCTGGTGTGCAGGCTGGCAGCGGCGCTGCACCCGCTGGCGGGGCTTGCCGTGCAGATGTTCTGGTGCGCCCAGGCGTTGGCCGCCAGGGGCCTTGTGCAGGAAAGCTGCAATGTGTACAAAGAGCTGCAAAAGCAGGACCTGCCCGCCGCCCGCAAGGCCGTGGCCCGCATTGTGGGGCGCGATACCCAAAACCTGACGGCGGAGGGCGTGACCAAAGCCGCTGTGGAAACCGTGGCCGAAAACGCCAGCGATGGCGTGATTGCCCCGCTATTGTACATGCTGCTGGGCGGCGCGCCGCTGGCGCTGACCTATAAGGCCATCAACACGATGGACAGCATGCTGGGCTACAAAAACCAGAAATACCTGTATTTTGGCCGTGCCGCCGCCAGATTGGACGATGCCGCCAACTATCTGCCCAGCCGCCTGGCCGGGCTGCTGTGGGTGGCCGCTGCCGCCCTGACCGGCAGCAGTGCCCGCGGCGCGTGGAAGATCTGGCGGCGGGACCGCCGCAACCATGCCAGCCCCAACAGCGCCCAGACCGAAAGTGCCTGCGCCGGTGCCCTGGGCGTGCAGCTGGCAGGCCCCGCCTACTATTTTGGCGAGTATTATGATAAACCCACCATTGGGGATGCGCTGCGCCCCGTGGAACCAAAGGACATTCTGCGGGCCGACCGCATGATGTATGCCGAAAGCCTGCTGGCTTTGGCGCTGGGCATTGCCCTGCGCCTGCTGGTGCTGGCAATGTAACAACGAAAAGGGGAGAACGGAATGGAACTGGTACATGGCGGTGATTGGGCGGGCTACCGCGCCCGCTTTGGGCATGATGCGCTGGATTTTTCGGCCAATGTCAGCCCGCTTGGCCTGCCCCAGGGCGTGGCGGATGCCATCGTTGCGGCACTGCCCACTGCGGACCGCTATCCGGACCCCCTTTGCCGGGAGCTGCGCACGGCACTCAGCCGGGCGGAACAGCTGCCGGAACCGTGGATTTTGTGCGGCAATGGGGCTGCGGATCTGATCTACCGGCTGGTGTGGGCGCTCAAGCCTCGCCGCGCCCTGCTGCCCGCCCCCACCTTTGCCGAGTATGCCGCCGCACTGGAAAGCGTTGGCTGCGAAGTAAAGCGGGAAACCCTGCATGAGGCCGATGATTTTGCCGTAACCGAAGCCTTTGTGCAGGCAGTGAACCAGAGCATTGACCTGGTGTTTTTGTGCCAGCCCAACAACCCCACCGGGCAAATTACCCCGCCGGAGCTGGTGCAGCGCCTGGTGCGCCGCTGTGCGGACTGCGGGGCCGTGCTGGTGGTGGATGAGTGCTTTCTGGACTTTTTGCAGCAGCGGGATGCCCTGACGGCCAAACCGCTTTTGCAAACCGCGCCCAACCTTGTTATTCTGAAAGCGTTCACCAAACTGTACGCCATGGCCGGGGTGCGGCTGGGGTATGCCTTGTGTTCCAACACCGCACTGCTGGCCAAAATGCAGGCCGCGGGCCAGCCGTGGGGGGTATCCAGTCTGGCGCAGGCTGCGGGCGCTGCCGCTTTGCGGGAAACCGCCTATGCCGATGCCGTCCGCGCCTTGATTGCCGACCAGCGCCCCAAACTGGCGGCCGGGCTGCGGGCACTGGGGCTGCAGGTGATCGAGGGCAGCGCCAACTACCTGTTGTTCCGTGCGCCGGAAACGCTGGGCGCGGCGCTGCAGCAGCGGGGCGTCTGCCTGCGCAGCTGCGGCAATTACCCGGGGCTGAGCGCCGGCTGGTACCGCACCGCCGTGCGCACCGCGCCGGAAAACGAACAGCTGCTGCAGACCATGCGGGAGGTACTAAAATGAGCAAAGCAAAATGTATTATGGTGCAGGGCACCATGAGCGGCGCGGGCAAAAGCCTGCTGTGCGCGGCGCTCTGCCGCATTTTTGCCCAGGATGGCTGGCGGGTGGCCCCGTTCAAAAGCCAGAACATGGCGCTGAACAGCTTTGTGACCCGTGACGGGCTGGAAATGGGCCGCGCCCAGGTGGTGCAGGCCCAGGCAGCCGGGGTGGAACCGGATGTGCGGATGAACCCCATCCTGCTCAAGCCCAGCAGCGATATTGGCAGCCAGGTGATCGTCAACGGGGAAGTGCGCGGCCAGATGCCGGCGGCGGAGTATTTCCGCCGCAAAAAACAGCTCATCCCCGATATTCTGGCGGCTTACAACAGCCTGGCGGAAGACTTTGATATTATCGTCATCGAGGGCGCGGGCAGCCCGGCTGAAATCAACCTGAAAGCCGATGATATCGTGAACATGGGGCTGGCCAAGCTGGTGGATGCCCCTGTGCTGCTGGTGGGTGATATTGACCGCGGCGGCGTGTTTGCCCAGCTGTTTGGCACGGTGGAACTGCTGGAGCCGGACGAACGGGCGCGCATCAAAGGGCTTATCATCAACAAGTTCCGCGGCGATGTTGGAATTCTGCGCCCCGGCCTTGCCATGCTGGAAGAGAAAACCCACCTGCCGGTGTTTGGCGTTGTGCCGTACTTAAAGGCGGATATTGAGGACGAGGATTCGCTTTCCGACCGGCTGCAGGTCAAAAATGCCGTTAAGCCGCTGGATGCTGCCATTGTGCGGCTGCCGCATATTTCCAACTTTACGGACTTTATGCCGCTGGAGCAGCACCCGCTGCTTGGCGTGCGCTATGTGCAGACCACCCGCGAGCTTGGCGCGCCGGACTGCGTGATCCTGCCCGGTACAAAAAATACCGTGGACGACCTGCTGTGGCTGCGCCAGTGCGGGCTGGAAGCAGCCATCAGCAAGCTGGCCCAGCGCGGCACGCCGGTGCTGGGGGTGTGCGGCGGCTACCAGATGCTGGGCCAGACCCTGGCCGACCCGGAAGGCACCGAAAGCGGCCGCCCGCAGACTCTGCGCGGCCTTGGCCTGCTGCCCACCCAAACCACCTTTGCCGCCGAAAAGCGCCGCACCCAAAGCCAGGCGACCGTAACGGCGGAGCCCTTTGCCGGGGCGCACCTGACTGGGTACGAGATCCACACCGGGCGCACCACCGTGCAGGGCGCGCCGTTCTGTACCCTGGCGGACGGCACCCCCGAAGGCTGCGTGCAGGGCCAGGTGTTTGGCACCTACCTGCACGGCCTGTTTGACAGCGGCGAGCTGACCGAGCAGTTTGCCGCCTATCTTTGCCGCCGCAAGGGGATCGACCCCGCCGCGGCAGCGCCAATCTCCATGCAGGAATACCGTACCCAGCAGTTGGATCTGCTGGCCGATGGGGTACGCCATAACCTGGATCTGGCCGCCGTGTATGCGGCTATGGGCCTTGCACAGCCCGCCGAAAGGGGAAATGACCAATGATGCCGCAGCACCACCTGCCCGCCGATATTGAACGCACCAGCATGAAAATTATCACGGGTGAACTGGCCCAGCGCGGGCTGGACATCCCGCCGGAAAACGCCCCTGTAGTCAAGCGGGTCATCCACACCACCGCGGATTTTGACTATGCGCAGACCCTGCACTTTACCCCCGGCGCGGTAGCCGCCGGTATTGCTGCTATGCACGCCGGGGAAACGATCATCACCGATACCAACATGGCCCTGGCAGGCATCACCAAGCCGGGCCTGGCCAAGCTGGGCGGGCAGGCACTCTGCTTTATGGCGGACCCCGCTGTGGCTGCAACGGCCAAACAGGCGGGCACCACCCGCGCCGTGGCCGCCATGCACAAGGCTGCGGCCGAATACCCCGGTGCCGTGCTGGCCGTGGGCAACGCCCCCACCGCCCTGCTGACGATTGCCGAGAAAATTGAAAACGGCCTGCGCCCGGCGCTGGTTATCGGTGTGCCGGTGGGCTTTGTGAACGTGGTGGAAAGCAAGGAGCGCCTGTTTGCCGTGTGCGAAAGCCACGGCGTGCCCGCCATTGTTGCCATGGGCCGCAAGGGCGGCAGCAACGTGGCGGCGGCCATCTGCAACGCGCTGATCTATTCCGCCGCCGAAATGCTGGATCCCACCGCCCGCGGATGGAAATAAGCAGGAGAATATCGCCACAGCCCGGTACCGCACTTTTTGGAGCAAAGCGGATACCGGGCTATTGTTATCTCACGGCGGCATTATAATGGCAGTATCAACGATACAATCAAAATAAATGGGAACGCTCTTCTTACCGCGTGAAAAAGGGCACCAAAAGCAACAGCCACAGCGGGCTTGCCCGTTGTGGCTGTTGTATTGCTTCTGCGTTTTGATTATGATAGGGCAACACCGCACAATTCCCGCCTTGCGGCTTAAGCACCGCTCCGGCAGCTG
>OHYU01000343.1_pt1 | contig 26176 bp, 20 predicted proteins | sample 1580331 | NCBI WGS metagenome assembly OHYU01 (sample SAMEA3882519, study PRJEB24775) | human gut metagenome | biome: human-associated habitat; feature: intestine environment; material: feces | place: Netherlands | collected 2009/2010
CATTTCGCTTCGCTCCATTACATCTTTTCTGCATACCTGCCTACACACATCAAATCCCTAACGGAATTTCGTCGCATCGTATTCGGGACAACTAGTATATCATTTCCAAAAAAAATGGCAGGAATGCCCATGGTTGCGGTTACGCGCTTAACCCATCCACACACATTGTAAGCGTTAGCCATTTTGCGCCCCCATCATCATTGGCGTTACTGGCGGCTAGACGCCCGAAGCGTCCGTAGGCATTGCTTGAGAACGACACCGCACTGCCTACATTGTGGGCGAAAGATATGTCAACCTGACGTTTCATACGGCTATATCCCCCCTATTTCTGATTTTACCAAAACCCAATCCTCCTTATCTTCTGAATATTCATAAGTATAGATTCCCCAATCTTTAATGCCTACAGCAGGGAAGCCCTTATAATTAGATACCGAGCAGTCAGATACGGCAATTATAATCTGATTTTTATGCAATTTGGTCTCAACAAACATGGCACCAAAACCTTTTTTAAGCATTTTTTTTAACGAACGAGAATCATAATTATCCAAAGAAACATATTTCACTCTCGGTATTGACCTGATTGAATCGTTTCTTGTAAAGCTTGTGGTTAACCCTTCTTTGCACACATAGTAAACGCCAGGGGGGGTCAAACCTCTTTTCGTACAGAATTCATCTACATTCTCGATATATGATTCTATGCTATTACGAATCATTCTATCCAATTGATTATTTTTGCCCAATATTAATATTTGCGCAAATGAATTTAAAGATATAAACAATAATAATAATGAGAATAATCTTTTCATCGTTAAGGAATTTCTAATTGTTAATTACTATTTAGGTATAACAAATCTTTCAAAAGATTAGTTTTTCCGCCACCAGAAAAAGAAGAGTCTCCACTTTTTTGACTTTTTGGGGAGGAGGTTCCAGACCCACATGAGTAGACATTGTTTCCATTGATTGAGAAATAATACCATGATTTATTGTCTTGAGATATTAGAATAGCGCTAAAAGAGAGCATCAATTTTGCTTTCATAAATACACAATCTTAAATTTCTGCCAAATTAATTATTTTGCTTGATATGCACAATTATTTAAATATGTTATACAACACAAAGTGGAACTAATTTATATTTGTGCTGTTGTGAAGCACCTCGCTTTCGGTTAGCTTTTCGCTGGCTTTGTCCAGTCTCCGCTATCTTTGTTCCCCATAAACCACAAATCTCTATTTCTAACTTCTAATTTCACCCCCCCTGCTTTTCTAACCACTTCGGGGTGAAAAATCACTACCTTTAGTGATTGCTGGCTATGATGGAATGATGTAATTTTGCACCTATGAAAAAACGTTTGGTTCTCACAGCAACAACTATCGGCGCAATGGCACTCACAGCCAGCGCATCAACCACCGCCGACACGCTCAACCTGCAAGAGGTGACCGTGACGGCTATCAAACAAGGCACCGACATTCGCAACCTTGCCATTTCGGCAACAGAAATCCGACGCAACGACTTGGAGCGCAACGGCATAACTGGAACAAAGTCGGCAGCCGACATGGTGCCCAACATCTACATTCCCGACTACGGCAGCCGCATGACCTCCACCATTTATGTGCGTGGATTGGGCACTCGCATCGACCAGCCTGCACTGGGCTTGAACATCGACAATGTGCCTGTGCTGTGCAAGGAAAACTACGACTTCGACATGATGGACATCGCCAAAGTGGAGATGCTTCGCGGACCGCAAAGCACACTTTTTGGCCGCAATACCATGGCTGGCGTGATGAACATCTACACCCTGTCGCCTCTAAGCTACGCCGGCACCAGAGCTCTCATTCAATACGGCTCGCACAACACCTACAAAATCGGGGCAAGCCACTATATGAAGTTGGCTAACAATTTGGGCATCGCGTTTAACATTTTGCACAATGCCACCGACGGCGAATTTCGCAACGCGTACAACGGTCAAAAAACCGACTGGGAAAAGCAGACCGGAGCGCGCGTGAAAGTGGAGTGGATGCCAGCCTCCGACCTGTTTGTGAGCAATGTGTTCTCGTTTGTCCACAGCCGTGAGGGCGGCTACGCCTACGAGCAGCTGGGCAAGAACGTGATTGCCTATAACGACACCTGCTTCTATCGCCGCACCGGCATTCTCGACGGCTTGACCATTAAGCGGAATTATGAAAATTTCTCGATAAGCGGCATCACCAGCTACCAGTATCTCGACGACAATATGACGCTCGACCAAGATTTCACCGTAGATCCGTACTTCACCCTCACGCAAGAGAGAAAAGAGCACGCCGTGACCGAAGACATCGTGGCTCGCTCCACATCGACAGGGGCATATAGCTGGTTGTTTGGCACTTTCGGTTTTTACCGCCACTACAATATGGATTCGCCCGTTACCTTTAAGGACAAGGGCATCAGCCAACTGATTGAGCGGAACCGCAACAACGTCATGCCCTCCTACCCCATTTCGTGGGACACAAGAGACTTTGTGCTTGGCAGCGACTTCAAGAACGACACCTACGGCGTGGCACTCTACCACCAGTCGAGCTACCAGCTGGGCGATTTCACCTTTGCTGGCGGTGTGCGCCTCGACTATGAGCATGCGTCGCTGAAATATCACAGCGAAACGCACACTGGCTACACCATCACCTCACAGGCTACTGGCGAAGTGTTTTCGCACGAAAATATCGACATCAACGAACGAGGCCGCATTTCGAAAGAGTTTCTGCAACTGTTGCCTAAAGTTTCCCTCACCTACCTTGTGGGCGGCAACAAGACGAGTTCGCTCTACCTGAGCGTGGCAAAAGGCAGCAAATCGGGCGGCTTCAACACGCAGATGTTCAGCGATGTGCTTCAGCAGAAGCTGATGGGCTTTATGGGCATCGGGGCAAGTTACAACATCGACGAGGTAGTGGGCTACAAACCCGAAACGGCGTGGAACTACGAGCTGGGCGGACACTTCGAGTGCTGGAACCACCGAGTGAAGACCGACATCAGCGCTTTCTATCTCGACTGTCGCGACCGTCAGCTCACCGTGTTCCCAAACGGCACCACCACAGGCCGTATGATGACCAACGCCGGCAAAACTCGCTCCATCGGCGCAGAGCTTGCCATCGCAGTGAACCCTTGGCGTGGCACCAACTTCAACGTGAGCTACGGCTACACCAATGCGAAATTCGTGAAATACAACGACGGCAAGGCCGACTTTAAAGACAAATATGTGCCTTACAGCCCCAGCCACACGCTGTTTGTAGAAGCCCTGCACCAATTCGACTTCAAAAGTGGCAGCCAGTGGGTGCGCTCTCTCACCATCGGTGCCAATATGCGTGGCACAGGCGAAATCTACTGGAACGAGGCAAACGATGTGCGCCAACCATTCTACTGCCTGTTGGGCGCATCAGCCACTCTCGCTGGCGACAAATATTCGCTGGAATTGTGGGGCAAAAACATCACTGGCACGAAGTACAACTCGTTTTATTTCGTGTCGATCGGGCACACCTTCCTCCAGCGTGGACACGGTGCATCGATGGGTGCCACCCTGCGCGTAAACATCTGATAAATCAACAATAATCTACAAATAACACAGAATTTCAAAACTATGATGAAAAAAATCTTATTTGCATTTGCAATGCTCGCTATGGTTGCCGGCTTCACTTCATGCGGCGACGACAACAATGGTAACAATAAAGGTGAAGACATGACCACCACCCAAACCCTTGCGATGAGTGCTAAAACACGCATCAACAGCGTACTGATTTACGACTGCGACTTCACCGCCACATTCACCGCAAAATATGCCGACAAAACAGCAACTCTCGCGCTCAACAATGTGAAATTCGCTGAAAAAATGCCAGCGGTCAATTTTGTGATTGAGGGTATCAAGTTCACACAAGAAGGCTCGGTGTTTACATTTGAGGCTTCGTCGGTGAAAGCTACGGGAGGCTACACCGTGGGTGGATTGAAAGGTAAAATCGACACCGAGAACAACGTGTACAACATCACTTTCTATGTTGACGCCACCTACGAAGTGCTGCTCACCAGCCCATACAACTGCTCCGACAATCTGCCCTCTGGCAGCGATAAGCAAAAGAGCTTCGCATTCAAGCAATCGACCGAAGGCGCACAGAAGAAACTGCGCTTTTCCATTATGAATGTGAAATTTTCTGATAAAATGCCTCATCCGCTCAACGAAATGGCAGTATATTTCAACGACGGAGATGGCTGCACCATCACCAACACCGCCACTGGCTACACATTCGAAAGCGCGTCAATCACCCCTTATTTCAATTACAAGCCTGGAGCTCCCGAAATTCCAATGGATAGCCGCAAGATGACCAATGTGAAGGGCACTGTGGACCTGGTGAACCGCAAATTCACCATCGATTTCGACTGCATGGGCATACACTGGCAAGATGCAGGCTCGCTCTATCTTTGAAAAATAATTAAAAAGAACTGCCACAATGCAAAAATGTGTGATACGCTCACACATTATTGTGGCAGTTATATTATATTTGCGTGATATTAGATTTACGCACTTTTATACATGATGAAGAAATTTTTTAGCATACTGTCAGTTTTTGCCCTGATTTTCGCTGTGGCAAGCTGTGGCGACGACAATAAAGAGCCACAACCCGAAACCGTTACACGCTCTGCGCAAATGATCAACCACATAGTGAAGTCGGCGAGCGGCGAGGTGCTTCCCCTGTCGGAAAGCAAAATCGACTACACTATCGACCGCAACAATCGCAAAGTGACCGAAGTAACCCTTCGCGTGGCTATCGACGGCGCGGCTGAGACCACCGTGAAGATCACCGACATTAAGAGCGAGACCAGCGACCAGATTTGCACTTTCAAGGGCAGCGGCAACGGCGTGCAAAACCTGGTCGGACGCTTCGACTTCAACGAGGGTACCATTCGTGTGAACTATGATTTAGACGGCACTTACCGTGTGATTTCCACCATGCCCGAAATTTTCAGCACCGAGTGCGCCACATCATGCGTCTATACCGACGGCACCACATCGAAGAGCGACGGCACAATGTATCAATTCAGCATCGACCCAGCTTCGCTCACCTCAAACATGACCGTGATGTACCTTCTCGACCAGTCGAAAAAGCGCACGCTCACATCCGTAAAAACGCTGACCAAGGCTAAGGTGACCGTTACCAAAGAAGGCTATGTGGTTGAATCGGAAACCACGATTCCCACTACCACCACCTATAAGTTTAACGGTAAGCTCACCACCACCACTCAGTATCCAGTTTCGAAATTGAAAGCCACTATCGATTTGGAAAACGACAAGTACGAAGCCACCATGCAGCTGGGCACCATCGCCGTAACTGCAAATGGCAAAGTGACTAATTAATAAATTTATAGAAAGCCAATACTACAATGAAACAAGCAACTATCATTCTTGCAATTCTCTTGGGCTTCGCTGTCACATCCTGCGACAATGGAGGCGACAAAACTATGTATCTTCAAGCACAAATGGTGAACCACATAGGCATCGCCGCGTTTGAAAGCGAATACACTGGCACATATCGTGCCGACGCTGCTGTATATGAAGTGGTTCTCGACACCGAAAATGGTAAAGCCGACGTGGCTTGCCGCATCACTCTGCCTACTGGCAAGATGGGCTCAATCGACCTGCGCGGCATGTCGCTGAGCGTTGACGCTAAGACTGGCGGCTACTACATCAAGCAAACCGCCGACACTCGCTCTCAAGGCTCATACACCGTGACCGACTTTTCTGGCATCATCGACCTGACAAGCAGCACCACATCAAAATCGCACTTCTCGTTCATCGTGGAGAATCACTATCAGGTGAATGCCACTATCGCAGAAATGCGATTCACTGGTGTTACAGCCGATATCAAGGATGCCGACGGCAATTTGCGCACACTCTCCAACGGCACTGTCGTGACCACGCTCAACCCTACCACCAAGAAGGCGTCAATCACCATCACCGGACTTGACTACGACGGCAATCTTGGCAAGGAGCGTACCCTCACATACGAAAACCTCGACTTCGCACCTTGCGACAATGGCTACAAGATTAAAGCCAGCGTGGCATCGCCCACCACAAATGGCGATGTGGCACTCGCTAAGTACAAGTTGAAGGATTTCGAGGCAGAAATCGACTTTTTCGACGACTTTGATGCTTCCTACACCATCGACAACATTGGCGAGGTGAGGTTGGATCTAATTAATAGGAACAATAACTAAAATCACGACTATAAATTATGAAGAAAATCTTTTCAATGCTCTTAATGGGCATGATGCTGATGGGCATGACTTCATGCCTCGACAACAATGAAAACAACGAAACAAACTTCACCCTGTCGATGTACAACCGCACCGTGACAATGGGGGCGGAAGACGTTTCTGAGTTTAATGTCAACAACTCCGCATTCAAAATCAACTACACCAATAGCACCATCTCTGTGAATGTGATGGCTACAGTGGCTAAAGACAACACTATCCAATTCAAGATTGATGATATGCAACTCACCGCCGACCAAGGTATGCAAGCTTACCGCTTCTCTTGCCCAGCTGCCACCACCCAAGGTGTGGAAATCACCAACTTCAGAGGTATCATCGACCTGCAAGTGGGTGTGCTGTACATGACTTACAATGTGGGTGCCGACAAGACTGTGCACGCCACAGCCGCTCTCCCATTCTTGCGATGCAAGACCAACATCGACCCAACCGATGAAACGAAGCAAGACTTCTCAAGCGAAAAAACGCAATACGACTTCCGCATCAACAAGAGCAATATGACTGCTACCGTCACCATCGTAGGCTTTGCTAAAGACGCCGATCAGAAGGAAGCATCTGAAAACATTGCAGTGTTTGAAGGCTTGAACGTGAAGTTCACCCGTAGCGGCTACAAAATCACCGCCCCAATGGTGAAATCAACCACCACAGGTGTAGGCAACGTGTCCGACGCTACAATTAAAGACGTGGAATTCAACATCATCGACCAAGGCATCCGCTTCAACGGCAAATACGAAACCAACACATACGAAGCCGAAACCGCCGGCACAATGTTCAACGAAAAAACAGTCTAAAAAGCGACATCCAATACCCCATAAATATCACAAGCCCTGCAACTCCCAAAAGTCGCAGGGCTTTATTTTCATCCCCCACCCCAAAAAAATCCAATTTAAAGAAATTATAGTTTAGATTTGCAATGATTTGTCTAATAAAAACCATTTTTATCATGGTAGGGACGCGATAATTCGCGTCCGCCACAAACAGTTATATATCAGAGTATTACCACATCTACAAATAAACACAATACACCTTTTTGAGATTTTTTACAGCCAAAATATACACCTTTTTGAGATTTTTGCAAGTATCACATTAAAAATGCGATTTTGGCAAATGGAGAGTAGCGGCATATCAATGATATGCCTAACTATCCATAACTATAATTCAAATACGAATTATGGGAATTAGAGGGTTTGGATTTTGGATTGGGTGGTGTGGAAATCGGTGATGAGTTCGTGCATGATTTGGGCTACGGGCTTCACTTCTTTGATGGTGCTGGCTATTTGGCCGATTTCGAGTTCGCCGTTTTGCAAATCGCCTTCGAAGATGCCTCGCTTCGATGCTGCGCGTCCGAGCAGCTCGCGGAGTTCGTCGGCTTGGGCACCACGGCTTTCGGCTTCGGCAATTTTTGCGAACAATTCGTTTTTAATCAGTCGGGTGGGCGAAATTTTCTTCAACGCCAACATGGTGCCGTCTTCGCCAAGGTCCACGCAAAGCTTCTTGAAGGCATCGCTTGCCGAACTTTCCTCGCTCACGGCAAACAAAGTGCCTATCTGCACGCCCTCTGCTCCGAGTGCCATAGCCGCAAGCATCGCCTTGCCTGAACCGATGCCACCTGCCGCAATCAATGGCAGGGAAATGGCATCGCGCACCTGTGGAATGAGCGCCAAAGTGGTGGTTTCTTCCCTACCGTTATGGCCACCAGCCTCAAAGCCTTCAGCCACCACGGCATCAACGCCAGCCTCTTCACATTTCTTGGCAAACTTACTGCTCGACACCACATGCGCCACCTTTATGCCAGCCTCGTGGAAGCGTGCGGTGTACTTCTTTGGGCTGCCAGCCGAAGTGAACACGATTTTCACGCCCTTCTCAATGATGATTTCAATGAGACGCTCAATTTCGGGGTACATCAGTGGAATGTTGATGCCCCAAGGCTTGTCGGTGGCGGCGTTCATCTTGTCGATGTGCTCGATAAGGGTTTCGGGATGCATACTGCCAGCGCCCAGCAGTCCCAAACCGCCAGCATTGCTCACAGCGGCAGCCAAACGCCAACCGCTACACCATACCATACCACCAGCAATCACTGGATATTGAATTCCGAAAAGTTCTGTTATTCGATTAGGTTTCATAACTATTATTATTTTATATATTCATTTCAATATTTTTACATTCAGACAGTTGCATCCATTATTTAAATGGCTGACCAAGAAACAAAAGAGCGGTGACCTTACTACGCTTGAGCGCATAAATCACCAACAGGGTTACGCCAATCACACAAAACGCCACCACCATCGACAACGCAGCCAATGGCACCACAGCCATGCCCACCACTTTCAGCGGCTCTTGAAGCGCAGTGAGGGGGAACAGGAAGAAATAGTGGAGCAAGTAGATGCCCAGGCTCTCGTGGCCGAGGAAATTGAAGTATCGGGCTATCGCCGACGGCGTTTTACCCTCGGTGCGATATTCTTTGAGCGACCACGGCTCAACGAGGGCGATTGCCACCAAAATGAGGGCAAAGTGCATCACTGGAATGGTGGCGAAACCGATTACCGGCCACATGCTTGCCATATCGGTTCCCCAAATATCCCATGGATAAACCACGCTGTAAAGCGATACGCCAAACACCACCATGGCAATAGCTAATGCCCACTGGTTGTGCACAAGGCGATTGAACGCCTCTTTCATGTGGTTTGCCATCACGCCCATCATAAACACAGGGAAGAAGCGCGCAAGCAGCCCGAAACCCACATAATCCACATTCGCTTCCTCATCGGCAAAGGTTATCGACAGGGCGATGAGTATACCGTAGGCGGCAAGCAGTACCACAATTTGAGGGAATATGCCTTTAAGGCGTTGGAGAATGGTGCTAATCGGAATGTAAATCAGGCACAGTTCAAACAGGCACAGCGTGAACCAGTAGCCGTCTTTCCAATAGGCGCGCAAGAGGTCGGGCAGATTGTCGCTCAATGGCGATTGCAGTCCGCTATGTGGAAAATACCACACCCACAGCGGTGTGATGACTAAAAATGGGATAATGAGTTGTATGAAGCGTTTTTTCAGTCCTGGGGTAATGAATTGCTTGTCGGCATTCGCCTTATAGGTGAGATAGCCGCTGATAAAGAAGAACACAGGCATGTGAACTTGGCCTATCAACTTAAACAGGAAGGCGGCATCAAGCCCTCTAACACACATGGTGAGCGCATGTCCCATCACCACCATGAAAATAGCGATGCCCTTCAGCAGGTCGAAGTATTCAATTCGTTGTTTCTTTAGTCCAATACCATTCATTATGTTAATTAGTTTGTGTAGATTTTGTTTCTACAAAGATACGCAAAAATCACTTTTTTTTGACGTTGATAGATATGAAATTGCTAAATTTGTAGAAAATCATGTACTATGGCAAAAGAAATCAAAAAATGGGCAACTCTGGAATCGCACTACATCATTCAGCGACCATGGCTCACCGCTCGCGTGGATAAAGTGCAACTGCCCGACGGACGCATCAACCCCGAACATTATGTGCTTGAATACCCTGCGTGGGTGAATGTGATAGCCGTCACCAAAGATGGGCAAATGGTGATGGTGCGCCAGTATCGCCACGGATTCGACGAAGTGCTGGTGGAACTGTGCGCTGGCGTGGTGGAAGACGGCGAAGCGCCTATCGAGGCCGCAAAGCGCGAACTGCTTGAAGAAACTGGTTATGCCGGCGGCGAATGGCGCGAAGTGATGACCATCGGACAAAACCCCAGCATCTGCGACAACCTCACCCACTGCTTCGTGGCTGAAGGCGTGGAGAAAGTGAGCGGTCAGCACCTCGATGCAAGCGAAGACATAGAAGTGCTGCTGATGAGCAAGACAGAAGTGCTCGACATGCTCATCAACGACCAACAAAAGCAAGCCCTCATGGCAGCCCCCCTCTGGCGCTACTTCTACACCCAGAAATAAAAAATTACCACACAAAAACAAACGCTATAGCGTAAACATAATAAAATTAGGCTCTCTGGCTTTTTTGCAAAGCTTAGAGAGCCTAATTATTATGGGAAATCACCTTTATGGTTGAGGGTGGTTACTTGATGAATTTTGCGGTTTTGGTGGCGGATTTGATGATGTAAACGCCGTTGGTGAGCGATGTGGCGATGTTGGCGGTGCCGTTGGCGTGTGCCTTGGCCACCATTTTGCCTGTCACATCATATATCACAACTTCACCCACCACGTTGCTCACCACGATATTGTCGCCATTCACAGTCACAGCCAGTGGACTATTCTTTACTGCGGTGATGCCTGTGGCTGGAGTTTGGGTGATGGTAAATTCCACGTCTTGGCAAGTGGGGTACGACACTTTCACCTTTGCCACGCGTTCCGACGCACCTTCGGGCAGAGGTTGCGCTGTGGCAGTAATCACAGCATCAGTGTCTTTGCCTGCACCTACGGTAGTGAGCCAAGTGGCTTCTGCGCCTTGCTCGTCGGTCACAACCACGGTGAGTTCCGACGCATCTTTATAGCTATCGAGGCACAACTTCACATCGCCACCTACCGCGCCAACGGTAAGGCTTGTTTCTTTAATCGCCTTGAGCCATGGAAATTCTGTTTCGAGTTCCATAAAAAGATGGGTCTTCAACTCGTTGCCGTTATTGTCGGTCAAAGATGCGGCTGGCAGCACAGCAGAAGTGGGCTTACCATTATTCATACCAGAGAGGTAGAAGTACTGCGAATTAGTGTCGTTTTTATCATAAGAGATAGTTTGAAGCAGATAGATGGTGTTGTTCTGGTCACAGTCGAGACCATACACAAGCCCAAACACATCACGGTCGATTACCACAGGATTGGATCCTTCGATTGGAGCAACATCAAATGGAATGGCGTAGTAGTTGAAATTGCCCATTGGCACCTTCACAATGTCGGCATACGCACATTCAGCTCCAGCAAAGCCAGCATACGGCATATCGTTAGGCGAACAGCGGTAGAACGCAAAACCAAACTTCGAGGTTTCGCTAATCATACCATAAGCGAGCACCCACACACGCTTCACAATGTAAGGCTTGGCTGGCTTCTCGTATTTTGTCATAAAGCCAAATGGCGCATAATAAGCGGAATCGGTAGGATTCTTTCCTAAAAGCATTTGGGTCCAAATATTCTTGGTGAATTTGTGGAAACCGCTCAGCGGAATAGACTGGCTGTTGAAAAGGAAGCTTACATCATCTTTTTGCACATTCGCTAAAGTGAGCGGATAGGTTTTGCCATCCATTTCAGGGGCACCACCTGCATACACGTCCAGCACTGGAAGTTTATAGCTTTCGTCGGCAAAGTCTTGAGCCTTAACCGTAAGTTCTGGAGTAGGATGCAAACCTTCGATACTGCGCGAGGGAATAAAGCCTGACACCAAATCCTTGTCGGTAGAGGTTTGGGCTGTACCATCGTCTGCCAGATATTTCCACGACACAGATTCCACATTAGCCGACGAACGGTTAGTCCAAGTCAAATCCGTGTAGGCAGGAACGTGGAGGAAAGTGCGAGCCGAACCGCCATCGGTAACAGTCAATGGATATTCAATATTCTTGCTCAATCCCCAATACATAGTACCAGCTGGGCGTTGATATAAGGCTGTGAGTTTCGCCTTGTCAACCACCACTTTATCGAGTTCCATCGTGTTGCCGCGAATACCCACATATCGGAAAGCGATTTCCACTTCCTTGCCTTCGTAATTCTTCAGCGAAATCACCACATCTTCGCTTCTTTGGCTATAGTAGTTGTTAAACAAATCATTGAGCGTGTAGTTTCGCCACGCTGGCTCAATGTCGTAGATTTCCTTCCATTCACCACCATTTTCACGAATATACACCTTCAGCGTAGCCGAAATAATTTGATGAATAAACTCCATGGTGCCGAAGTTGATGTTCTCGTTCGACATGTCGTAAAGATAGAGCGGAGAATAGCTGATGTTGAACGAGAGTTGCTCATTAGTGCGTAACTTCATCTTTGGAGTTACGAGCCACTCGTCTTGTGGAAGGTCTTCTTTCTTGTTGTCGGCACGCGTCACCCTTGCGTAAGGAATCACGCAATAGTATTTCCCCTCCACAGGAGTTGGGAGCGAGCCTGCCTGTCCGCTCACAAACCATGTGAACGCACCACCATCGTAACTTCCAGCCTCGCCTTCAGAATTGATTTCGCTCCAAGTGGCAGGAATCCAGTTTTTAGTAGTGCCGTCCCATCCTTCAAAACCTTCATTGAGCAATGCGCCCTCGGCGTCGGCTTTCGATGAAGGCGCTTTCAGCACCTTAACTGGCTGAGCATCGGCTTTAACAATACGCTTGTATTTCACACCGTTTTTAAGTACGCACTCCTGTTCGGAAACACCGGGCGCAAGTACCCTTTCCGAGAGCACAGTGGCGTTGGCATCATGTGTGTCGACTAACTGGCGCGACACACTTGCGTTCACTTTGTAGTCTTGACCCTTGGAATTGGCAAGCGGATTCACTTCGACACCAGCGTGTGCCATTACCGCCATACCACAAAAAGCCATTGCTAAGAGGAGGATGGTTTTCTTCATAATTGGGTTGATTTATTTTTAGAGTTAGTAATCAAGTGACTTTACATCTGCAAATGATAAACAAATATTAAAACAAAATCCACTTTTGTTGCAAAAAAATGAAAGAAAAATTTCATTTTCAAGACAAAAGTGGATAAATTATTTGGTTTTTGATTTATAACAGTAACACACCACAATCCTATGGCTGCACGGTGATTTGGGTGCCAGAGGAGTGAGCGGAGAGCTGGGGAGCGTATTGGCATTGGGCGGTGGCTATGCCTGCGCTGAAGCTGCCATCAGCCGTCACATACACATCGTAACTGATGATGTGTGTGCCCTTGTCGAGCGAGGTGAAGAACAGGTTGGTTTGGGCATCTTTCGTCTCTTGGAAGAAATAAGTGCCGTCCATGTAACGACTGCCCGAAAGTTGGTCTTTAGGCTCAAAGCAAGCCGCACGCTGGTCGGTGACTGTCACGAAATCAAGGTCTTTGTTGTTCTTAATCACCACACGCACTTGCACCTTGTCGCCCACCTTGAAATTGCGGTCGGAGGCAGGGATGAGTTTGCCGTCGGCGCCATAAACGAGGTATTCCTTTCTGATACTCATTTCAGTGATGTCTTTCGCCTCAACCGAAGTCATAGGAGCCTTGTATTGGCAATACACAGCGCCCCATGCCGGACTTGCGCCCTTGCGGTTGATTTTCAGCGTGGCACCGCTCTTGGCAGGGATAGTCTTGCGGCAGTAGCCCACATATTCATCGATATGGCTAAACTGCACCGCCTCGCCATCTATGGTGATGATGGGCTTTTCGCTGCGTTCGAGCCACTGGCTGCCTGTGGAAAGGATAGCATACACCGCATCGGCAGCAAGGCTTGAACTGCCCCAGTCGTTGGATTGCTTCATCAGCAGAATCCACTTGCGGATTTGGTTGATTTCGGTCTGCGACGCACCCACCTCGTGCATAGCCTCAAGAATGGTGGCGGTGACTGCCACCTTGTCGAAGTAGCGCCAACCGATTTGCAGATTGTCCCAATACATGCCCAATTCAGGCTTCACGATAGCGAACTGGCGGAGCGATTCCACGATGCGACTTGCCACTTGCTTGTAACCGCCACGGTTGAGCGCCATGGCAAAGTAAGCCTTTTCGCCCATTGGCAGCCCTTTCCAATCCTTGGTCATGGCAGAGAGCGCCTTTTTCATCATCTTATCGTTGCCCGATGACAATTTCACGCCAGGGAACAGCGAGCGCACATACACATACGAACTAAATCCGCTATAATTCTTCTTGCTCACTTTCTGCTGCTGGTTCCACAGTTTGAGCATTTCGCTATCGTAATAGGCAAGCGCCTTTTTCGCCATCTGATTGATGTCGGCATCATCTAAGGTGTAGCCCAAGTGCTGCAATTCGCCTATGAGTTCAAGCACCACTTCGGTGGTCCACAGACTGCTTCGGCAACCGTTGTACTCATACCATGGGAATCCGCCATCGGCACGCTGCAACTTCTGCAAAGCACCCACAATCTTCTTGTGCTCGGCGCTCATCTTCTTCTCGTCGAACAGGTCAATGAGTTTCGACATGCGCAACGACTGGCGGTCGGCCTCGTTCACCCATGGCGATGCCAACAAGTCGTTAATCTTCAAGTCCTTATTTTTTTCGAGCATTGAAGTGAGTGTGCTGTCGGCACCGTCGGCCATCCATTGCTGAATGGCTGTTTTAATCAGCGGATTCGACTTAGCCACACCCTGCGCCAGCACTTCGGCAAAAAGATTGTGCGCAAGGCTGGTGGCAATGTGATAGTTGGGCTCATAGATGGTGGGCAGAGCCGTAACGCAATACCACACAGGATTGTCGCAATATTCAAGCGTCACGCGGTTATCGAGTGGGAACGAAGGCATTTTTACCTCGAAATGAGGCTTGGCGGCATCCACGAAAAATGGCTCGGCTTCAATCACGGGTGCAATATCACTCAGCACAGGAAGCATCACCTGCTCACCATCGCCGAAAGTGGCATTGGTGGCTTTCACACGGAAACCTACAAATGGAATGGTGTCGGGCACGGCAAATTCAATACCCACCACCTCGGTGCCTTTCGCTGCAAGATTTCCATCAAAACTCTTGGTCGCCACCACCTCTTGGGTGCGAGGGTTAAACAGTTCGACTAAGGCAGAGAACGTGGTAGCCTCATCGGTGGCATTCATCACATTAGCCTTCAGTGCCACTTTGTCGCCACCGCGCACAAAGCGTGGCAGGCTCGACTTCACCATAATGGGCTTTTGAGTGAGCACCTCACGACTGATACTGCTGCTCACTATATTGCCGGTGTAGGCAATGGCTTGCATCACCCAAGTGGTGTTGAACTCCGGTGCCTCAAATTCCACGATCAGATTACCACCAGTGTCGGAAGTGAGCATTGGTTTCCAAAGCGCGGTCTTGATGTCGACCTCACGGAGCTTAATCTCGTTGAGCTGCGGTTTCTCCTCAGCTTTGCTCTCTTTCGAAAGTTCAGCATTTGCCCTATCAAAAGTCTCAACCTTACTTTCTTCCAACACTCCTTGTGATTTCGCACTCATTTTCATCGCACTGCCATAGGCTATGACGGGTGCGCTATCCATCACCAAGAATTGTGGGAAGAAATGCTGACCATACATATTAAATTCCGGCCATTGAGGCGAATAACCTTTCACTTTCACCTCATCTTGATATGATGCGGAAAGGTAACGGCTATATACGAAAAACGATGTGCCGATAGCGTAGCGGCGAGCATCGAGATATGACGCATAAATATTCCACTTGTTGCTGCTGAGGCTTTCGAGTGCCTTGTCGTACATTTCAAGCATCATCGCCGTCTGCACTGGATTGCCGTTTTTATCAACAAATTGCATGGTCCACTTTTCCTTTTCGCCTGGCACAAGCTTGTCGCGGAAAGAGTTGAGCTTGATGTTCAGTTTTTGCTCATTGATGGTGGAGATGAACTTGTGGTAGTATCGGCAGACTTCCCCTTTATACACATTGATAAATTCCACCGAAATATATTCGTCGGGGGCATTAGGAATTTGCAAAGCAAAATCGTGCAGACCTCGCTTATAGTGCAACCAGCCCTCCTTCACGATGCCAGCTCGGCTTGTTGCCACATAGTAGATGTGAGATTCCGATGCCGAAACGCCGATGGTGGTGTGTGCCACATTCTTTTCGTCAACACGGTAGGCCTCAGTAGGAATCCAGATAGGGCAGTCTTTCACTGGCGCACACTTGTCGGTGCTACGGTAAATGACGACTTCTGCTTTTGAGGTGATGTTGGGTTCATCAGCCACTTGCACCTCAATGCTATATACGCCCGATGGCACCTCGGAGAAATCGGCTTCAAGAGCATCAGTTTTGAAAGAACTTGCTTTCACCACATTGCCGCTCTCGTCTTTTAGCGCGTAGGTGCACACCAAACTCTTGTCGGCTTCATCGGTAGAGTTGAAAATCACAGGCAGTTTTGCCTTTTTGCTGTTTTCGTGGGTGAAATCATGAATTTCGATACTGCGGATTCTGCCTACCACAAACGAGTGGTAGCCCTCACGGCTTTCGCCAGCGGCGGTAGTGACCTTGGCGCTGAGTGTGTAGCTACACCAATCCCACGTATATTTTCCCACTTCTTCACCAAATAGCCCGGCAGGGTATTCGATGGTGAAGCGTCCGTCGGCATCGGTAGTGACGGTGGTATCGTTGAGCGTGGTGCCACCTTCGCTTTGATAACGCCAATACCAGCTCCACTCCCTCTTTGAGAGCGTCAGTTTCACTTCAGTGTTGGCAATAGGCATACCTGAATAGGTGGTGGCTGTGCCTGTAATCTTCACAGGCTGCTTGCTCACGAAATTATGACTCACGTCGGGAAACTCTACGGCGAAAGTGGGCGTTTTGTATTCACTCACATCCACATATCTTCTTCCGTAGAATCCGCTGCCAGATAACTTCACCAGCCATCTGCCGTTCATGCGGTCGGTGGGAATGGAAAATTCGCCTTCAATGCGCCCGAAAGCGTCGGAGGTGAGTTTGAGTTTTTTCACCGATTTGTAGTTGGCGTCTTTCAATTCCACTTCAATCACCTCACCCGAAGCCACCGTTTTTGAAGTGGTGCCTACACGATAGAGCACAGCGGCAAACTTGATGGTTTCGCCAGGACGGTAAATCGCCAAGTCGGTGTAAACACTCATTGATTTCTGAATGTTGTCGGTATCGTCAAACTGATAAACCGACACCTTCGGAGCGTATTTATCGGAGCCTTTAGTGAGGCTCACTTCACGGTCGTAATCAAATTCCACAGGCAGCGCACACGAGCCATCGGCAGCAGTCACGCCATCGATGTTCTCACCCTTCACGCTCACCCCCTTCAGGGGTGCGCCTGTGGTGCGGTCAACCGCAAATATTCTGGTTTCCTTCTTTTCGCGAGCCACAGTGAATGAGGCTATGTCGTAAACGAGGAGCAAATCGTTGGTCCGCAAGGTGGATTCAATCGTTTTGTTTCCGTTCTTAAACGCCACCACAAACGCATACTGCCCATAGGGGAGCGGATTCAGCACCGCTGTGGTTGCGGTGTCGGTGAAAGATGGCATAGCACCATCTACATGCTTATCGTAGGTGGCGATAAATTTACATTTTTTTGTGTCGATATTGGTTTCTCCACGCTTTTCCAGTGCTTCCACATAACTGTCGGGCACTTGATAGACGCTGATTGAGAAATCGTTCACATTCCTCACCCGGCACTCCACACGAATGGAGTCGCGAGAACTGACGCTGTTGGCGCGTATGATGTCCACCTTCTTGCATTCAATTTCTGCCAACCGCTCGCTCACTTGATAGGCATATACCCCATTAGGGTATCTCTGCAAATAATCCTTCAGATGCTTGTAACTCTCGGCGGAGGCGAGCAAATCAGTGAGCAGACAGCCCGAATGTTCGTTGTCCTTATATTGATCGTAAAGTTTGAGTTTTTCCGCCGTATTGAGGCCTTGGCTTTTGCTGAAGAGATAGGCTGGCACATATCCAGCCTTGAGCAAATACTCGCATTGGTCAGTTTGCTCATCAGTGGATTCTGATGCAAATTCACCCTTTTGCGCCAACACGAAATCGTAGAGCGTGGGCTGGTATATCGCGCCCAATTCATTACACCTCAAAATGTTGGCATAGTCGATGATGGCACACTTGCGCAATGCTTCCTTATCGCTCACGGCTTCTGTCATCAGTTCTTTAATCTTTGCATTGAAGTCGTTTCTGCCCCATTCCGAGTAATCGGCAGGGCGGGCGGCTTCCGACGTTTTTCGCCAACCGGCATACGCATTCGAATATGAGCGGAAAACTTTGGCTTCGAGTGTGAGCAAAAGCGACTTGAAATCGGGGCGACTTTCCTTTTTCAGCACCGACTCGATTTTGCCGATAATGGCAGGCAAATTCTCTTGCGAGATATTGCCTTCGGCTATACCGTAACGCACCAGAGCGTCGATCATCTGTTCGCCATTGTTGACTTTCAATGCCGCGGCGAGGTCGGCAGTTGCCTTTTCCGACACCTCTTTCGGAAAATCGAAATCAGGGGTTTCCACTTTCTGATTGGCAAAAAGACTGAATGGGAAAATAGCCATAACTACAGCAATAATAATATTTGACAACTTGGTTACTTTCATAGGTCACGCGTTTTTTCCTCTTTGGTTATGAGGGTGAATAAAATGGACTGATATTTAAATGCAAATATAACGACAACTTTCTAAAAATCAGAAATTAGATGTTAGAAATTAGACATTATACCGTAAGATAAAAACAAATTTCCGTAATATATTTCATTTCAGGAAAAAATGACATATACTACGGAAATTCGAGATGTGTATTTGTGTAAGTTAGTTTATCTGATTGGGGTTGAGGTCGTCGGTGATGGTTTCGAATGTGGCGTTGCTGTTTTCCACACTGTCGCGGTAACTGCGTGCAGTGGTGTCGGAATCGGCGCCTACCACGATTTCTGTGCCACCAAACTGACCATTAGCCATTGGATTTTGGCTACTTGAGCTGCCATTGAACAAATTAAACACCTGAATCATACAGAAAACACCGGCAAACATGGCTGCCATATACACATAGGGACGGAATCGCACCCATAGGTTTGGTTTTTCTTTCTCTTCAGGAGCGGCTGCTTCTGGCAACTTCTCCGCGAGGTTTTTGGCAAAATCGTTGAAGTAGTTTTCCGGGGTGGTAAACCCGGATTTTTTACCCAACTTGCTCAATATTTTGGAATCTTCTTCTTGTCTCATAGCGCTTGTTTGACTTGTGTAAATAGAAAAGGTTTAATCCTCCTCACCAAAAAAACTTTCAATTTTTTTAACAGCGTGGTGATACGACGCTTTCAATGCCCCTACCGATGTGCCGAGAATTTCACTCATATCCTCGTATTTCATTTCATCGTAGTAGCGCATGTTAAACACCAGTCGCTGTTTGTCGGGGAGTGTGGCAATGGCCTTCTGAAGCTTGAGTTGAGCCTCATCACCATCGAAATACCTGTCGGCTTCAAGGTTGCTGGTCAAAAACGACGAATCGTCGTCGAGCGAGATGTTGTTTTGCACCTTTTTCTTGTTGATGAAGGTGATGCTTTCGTTCACGGCAATCTTGTAGAGCCATGTCGAAAACTTGGCATCGCCACGGAAACTGCCAATGTTGCTCCACGCCTTGATGAAAGTGTTTTGCAGCACATCGTTGGCATCGTCGTGATCGATAACCATGCGGCGAATTTGCCAGTAAAGCGGTTGCGAATAGTGCTCAATCACTTTACCGAATGCGGCGTTCACCGTCTCCTGATGATGGAGTTGCTCAACAATCAGTGCCTCGTCGTATGTATCTTTTTGTCCCATATATTACTGTTACAGTCCTACAAAGATAACTATTTTATTTCATTTCGGCAAACACTCCTTACTTCTGCCATCACTCCACCCACCCGCACTTTTCGCCGCAATCTTCCACACTATTAAAGGGTGGATTTGTGAGGATACAGATTTTTTGGTATCTTTGTGGGTTATAAGGATTACAAGATATTATCAATATATGAACGAAAACAATCGCAAAGTGGCCCTTATCACGGGCATCACTGGTCAAGACGGCTCTTTCTTGGCTGAATTTCTGCTTGAAAAGGGTTACGACGTGCACGGCACCATTCGCCGCTCGTCGGTAGATTTCCGCGAACGCATTGCCCACCTCGAGGGCAAACCACATTTCCACCTCCACTATGCCGACATGAGCGACTCGATGAGCCTCATCAAGGTTATCGGTCAGGTGCGACCTACCGAAATCTACAACTTGGCGGCGCAAAGCCATGTGCAGGTGAGTTTCGACTCTCCTGAATTTACCGCCGACGTAGATGCCACCGGCGTGCTGCGTGTGCTTGAGGCTGTGCGCCAATGCGGCCTCACCAAAGAATGTCGCATCTACCAAGCCAGCACCAGCGAACTTTACGGCAAAGTGGAAGAAGTGCCACAAAACGAGAACACCCCTTTCCACCCCTACAGCCCTTACGCAGTGGCTAAGCTCTACGGCTACTGGATTGTGAAAGAATACCGCGAGGCTTACGATATGTTCTGCTGCTCCGGCATCTTGTTCAACCACGAGAGCGAACGCCGTGGCGAGACTTTCGTGACCCGCAAAATCACCCTTGCGGCAGCTCGCATCAAGGCTGGCAAGCAGGAAAAACTGTATTTGGGCAATCTGTCGAGCCTGCGCGACTGGGGCTACGCTCGCGACTATGTGGAGTGTATGTGGCTCATTCTTCAGCACGACACGCCTGAAGACTTCGTGATCGCCACCGGTGTGCAACACAGCGTGCGCGAATTTTGCACCTTGGCGTTCCACCACGTGGGCATCGAACTCGAATGGCAAGGCGAGGGCGAAGACGAGAAGGGTATCGACAAGGCCACAGGCAAGGTGCTTGTGGAGGTGAGCCCCGACTTCTACCGCCCTACCGATGTGGTGAACCTTTGGGGCGACCCCACCAAGGCAAGAGCTGAACTCGGTTGGGACCCACAGCGCACCTCATTCGAGGAACTCGTGAAAATCATGGTTGACCACGACGTGGCAAAGGTGGCTATCGAAAACGCCGGCGACCAAATCCGCGTCAACCTCGCAGAATACCTCGAAAAGGGAATTGTAAAATAAAGTCAACAAGTCAACGAGTCTACAGGTCAACAAGTTTTTTTTAAGACAATAAGTATTTATAAAGTCTACGAGGCGACGATTTAACAGGTTTTTCTGAGTGATGGAGAGAGGAATTGAAACATTGTATATTTGGCAAGAGGCCAGGGCGTTTGTCAACAACGTCTATGGCATGATGGCGAAATGCAATGACTATGGATTCCGTGACCAGATGCAGAGGGCAGCAGTGAGTATCATGAATAATATCGCTGAAGGCTCAGAATCGGGTTATGATGCAAAATTTATTCATTTCCTCCATATTGCCAAAGGGAGTTGTGGCGAAGTAAAAAGTATGCTTTACCTCTGTGAAGATTTCAACATCTGCACCACAGAACAACGAACCGAACTCCAATCGCAACTAAAAAAATCTCCTCAGGAATTATGAACCTCATAAATTTCCTCAAAAGCCACTCACCCACCCCATTGGCCAAATAAACTCATTGACTCAAAAAAAACTCGTTGACCTGTTGACTCGTTGACTCGTTGACCAAAAAAATAAAAACAATGGATAAAAATGCGAAAATATATGTGGCTGGGCACCGCGGACTGGTGGGCTCTGCCATTTGGAAGAACCTCGAACAACGCGGCTACCACAATCTGGTGGGCCGCACACATGCCGAACTCGATCTGACCGACCAACTGGCTGTCAGAAAATTCTTCGACGACGAACGCCCCGACGCTGTGGTGCTGGCGGCGGCTTACGTTGGCGGCATTATGGCTAATTCGCTCTACCGAGCCGACTTCATCATGCAAAACATGATGATGCAGTGCAACGTGATTAGCGAGAGTTATGCCCACGGTGTGAAAAAGCTGCTTTTCCTCGGTTCCACCTGCATCTACCCCAAGAATGCGCCACAGCCTATCAAGGAAGACGCGCTACTCACCTCGCCACTGGAATACACCAACGAGGAATACGCCTTGGCTAAGATTTCGGGCTTGAAGATGTGCGAAAGCTACAATCTGCAATATGGCACCAACTACATAGCCGTGATGCCTACCAACCTCTACGGTCCCAACGACAATTTCCACCTCGAAAATAGCCATGTGATGCCTGCGATGATGCGCAAGGTGTATCTCGCTCGCATGATTGGCGAAGGCAACTGGGACGCTATCCGCAAAGACATGGATAAACGCCCAGTGAACGGCATTGACGGAAAGGCATCGGAAGAAGCCATTCTTGATGTGCTGAGCCACTACGGCATCGAGAACAACAAGGTGAACCTTTGGGGCACCGGTTCTCCATTGCGCGAATTTCTCTGGAGCGAGGACATGGCTGATGCCAGCGTGCATGTGCTGCTGAACGTGAACTTCAGCGACATCATCGGCATCGACAAATACTCTTCGGTGCATTTCGGCAACAGCACCGATGGTAAGGTGGACCGCAACAGCAGCGAAGGCCGTGGCGGCGCCATTCCATCGCTGGGCGAAATCCGCAACTGCCACATCAATGTGGGCACTGGCAAGGAGGTGACCATCAAGCAGCTTGCCGAACTCGTGGCGAAAGCCGTGGGCTTTACTGGCACTATTGCTTTTGATGCCACCAAACCCGACGGCACACCACGCAAACTCTGCGATGTGTCGAAGCTCCACAGCCTCGGTTGGACCCATAAAATGGAAATTGAAGACGGCGTGAAAGCTCTATTAAAATGGTATATCGAAAACTAAAAAAGGCACTATAAATCCACAGTCTATGCCAACTCCAAAAACTAAAGGCGGCTCAGCGCTGAAAGAAGTGATAAGAATCAGTCTTGACGAGCCGAAAATGTTTCATGTGATACTGCACAACGACGATGTGACCACTATGGAATTTGTGGTGCATTTGCTCACCACCGTGTTTCGCAAGTCGCAACCCGCTGCACAGGAAATCATGCTCACGGTGCACCGCAAAGGCTGCGCCACTGTGGGCACTTACACCTACGATGTGGCTTACACAAGAAAGTCCAAAGCCTTGAATATGGCGAAAAATGCAGGTTATCCACTGAAAATAACAATGGAAGAAGCAAACTAAACACACATTCATAACACTCAAATGGAACAAAAGAAAATCACATTCAACCGCGATTTGAACAAGGCGATGAAATATGCCTCTCAAAAAGCGCTGGTGGAAAATAGCGATTTTATCACTCCGGAGCATTTGCTCTACGGCATGATGACGCTGCCACAGATGCAAGACTTGATGTGGTCGTGCAACGAAGCCTTCGACCTCGACGATTTTTTGGATGAGCTCGACGAGCACATTGAGGAATCGACGAAAGACGACTCGCAAGGCGCGAAACCCAACGACATTTGCGAGCCTTCCTTCCAGTTGCAGCAGGTTTTCACCGATGCCGTGCGCCAGGCCATCATGGCTGAGCGCAAAGCCATAGATATGCCAATGGCAATCAACGCCATTCTCTGCCTTGAGAATTCATGGGCGGCATATCTGCTTCGCAAGCACGCCAATGTGGAAGACTTTGAGATTATGACTGCGACCGAAATTCATTTTCACGAACGCTCCACAGGTGTAGAAGAAGACGACGACCAATATTCAAACGGTGAAGGTGATAATCCATTTGGACTTTTCGACGATGACGACGAGGATCTGCTGTTTGGCGATGAGGACGACTACTCAAGCCCCTCCCACAAAAACGACAAGTGGAAAAAATATGTGACATGCATCAATGAGCACCTCGCTGAGAAAAATCCGCTCATTGGCAGAGAGAAAGAACTCGACCGCACCATACAGGTGCTGTGCCGAAAAGACAAGAACAACCCTCTACACATCGGCGAGCCGGGCGTAGGTAAAACTGCGCTGGTATATGGCGTGGCGCGCCGTATTGAGGAAGGTAAAGTACCCGACCGACTGAAAGGGTGCAACATCTACCAGCTCGACATGGGCACGCTGCTGGCTGGCACTCGCTTCCGTGGCGACATGGAGCAGCGATTGAAGCAAATTATGGAGGGTGTGACAAGTGAGGCACACTGCATCATCTATCTCGACGAGATTCACAACATCGTAGGGGCAGGAAAAGGTGCAGAGGGTGGCAGCGATGTGTCGGACTTGCTGAAACCTTACCTCGACGACGACCGAATCAGGGTGATAGGTGCCACCACCTACACCGAATATAATAAGAATTTCACCCGCAGCGTGGGTATGATTCGCCGCTTCCAGACCATTGATGTGGAAGAGCCAAGCATCGACGAGGCTATCCACATCTTAAAGAGTCTGAAGCCCATCTACGAGAAGTATCATCATGTGAAATACGATGATGCCGCCATCGAATACGCAGTGACATCGAGCGCAAAGTTTATCACCGACCGCTTCTTGCCCGACAAGGCCATCGACATCATCGATGAAGCCGGGGCGCAAGCCGAGATGGAGGGGAAAAAGTACAAGAAAATCGGCAAAAAACAAATTGCCGAGGTGCTGGCGAAAGTGGCGAAAATCGACGCGCTTGCCATCAAGCAAGACGACAACAAGAACCTCGCATCGCTCGAAAGTCGCATGAAAGACGTGATTTACGGTCAAGACCGCGCTATCCAAACCGTGGTGGAAGCCGTGCAACTCTCCAAGGCTGGACTTACCGACGAAAACAAGCCGCTGGCAAGTCTGCTGTTCGTGGGTCCCACAGGCGTGGGCAAAACCGAAGTGGCGAAAATGCTGGCGCAGGAGCTGGGCGTGAAACTCGTGCGCTTCGACATGAGCGAATATGTGGAGAAGCACACAGTGGCAAAACTGATTGGCGCACCTGCTGGCTATGTGGGCTACGACGACGGTGGCTTGCTCACCGATGCCGTGCGTAAATCACCCGACTGCGTGCTCCTGCTCGACGAAATAGAGAAAGCGCACTCCGACATCTTCAACATTCTGCTACAGGTGATGGACTATGGTGTGCTCACCGACAGCAAGGGCCGCAAGGCGCATTTCAAGAATGTAATTCTGATTATGACCAGCAACGCCGGCGCACAATACGCCTCACAGGCAAGCTTGGGATTCGCTTCCACAGCCTCTGCCGGCAGCGCCATGCTCAAGCAGGTGAAGCACACATTCAAGCCCGAATTTATCAACCGCCTCAACGAGATTGTGGTGTTTAACGATATGGACGAGCAGATGGCGAAACTCATTCTCGGCAAGAAATTGCGTGAACTCAACGCCAAACTGGCAGCGAAATCGGTAAGCATCACGCTCACGGACGAAGCACACCAGCATCTGCTCAAGAACGGTTACTCGAAGGAGTACGGTGCGCGCGAAATGGACCGTGTGATACAGCAGCAACTCAAAACCATGCTCATGCGTGAAATCCTGTTCGGCAAACTGAAAAAAGGCGGTGAAGCCACCGTGGATTTGCAAAACGGCACATTAACTATCAAGCAATCATAATTCTAACTATGGTTTTTCAACTTGACGATGACGATATTTGGTTTCCAGAGCTCATATTCGGTGAAGACGATGGATTGCTGGCTGTGGGCGGTGATTTGAGCACAGAGCGGCTCATCATGGCTTATTCCAACGGCATTTTCCCCTGGTATCCCTACGATGCCGACTGCCCTATCATGTGGTATTGCCCACTGAAGCGATTTGTGATTTTCCCTGACGAGATTCACATTTCACACTCGATGCGCACGCTCTTAAACAAACACACCTACCGTGTGACATGGGATAAGGATTTTGATGGCGTGATTCATGGCTGTGCCACAGTTTCGCAACGCAACGTGACCGAAGGCGCATGGCTCGGCGATGATATGATTGAGGCTTACACACGCCTGCACCGCGAGGGCATCACCCACAGCGTGGAAGTGTGGAACGGCGACAGACTGGTGGGCGGACTGTATGGCGAAAGAATAGGCAACGCCTTCTGTGGCGAGAGCATGTTCTCGCTCGTGCCCAGCGCATCAAAACTGGCGCTCATCTACCTTGCACGAAAAATGCAAGCCGAGGGCGTGGCAATCATCGACTGCCAGTTCGAAACACCCCACCTCGCATCAATGGGCGGCAAATTCATCACCTACAACCACTACATGACCCTCCTAACCGGCCACGAATACACCACCCTCAACCTCGACGACTAACCACCCCCAAAAAAACGATGTCTTTCCCTGAAAAAAGTTGACTCATAAAAAAGTTTTATTATTTATTATGAGTTTTACAGAAGAATTGATGTCCACGCACTATGACCAAGCCTTGT